>Ga0157365_10000349_pt1 | contig 20150 bp, 22 predicted proteins | sample AttsexASBM3_FD_111478 | JGI IMG/M metagenome (GOLD analysis project Ga0157365, IMG submission 111478) | Fungus gardens microbial communities from leaf cutter ant in Ribeirão Preto, State of São Paulo, Brazil - Atta sexdens ASBM3 | ecosystem: Host-associated > Fungi > Mycelium > Unclassified ... | reverse complement strand
GCAGTGGCTTTACGGACTGGCACGGCGACTGTCAGACTGAACGCTGGATGCGAGGCCGCCGTCGTGGAACGTGCCTCCCCGGACGGTCCGCAGGACTGGCCGGGGAGGTTGATGAGCCGTCTCACGAACCGATCACCCACACCAGGACCGTCCGTCATCGGAAAAGAATGCGGGTGAACCGTTACCCGGAAGGGCCGAGACGCAGGGGCCAGACGCCCGACCAAGGGCGGCTGGACCCTGTGGCTCGGTGGAGCTTGGCGACGCAGGAGCCTAGCGGAATAGGGTGAACGAACCCGTCAGGGCCGCCCCAGACCTTCTTTTCTTCTGCCCATTACATCACCCACGGGTCAGGATCGAAGAGATCGAAAAGGATGTCCTTTCCCTCCCGGATCTCTTTCCTCATCTTCCTTTTCAGAATCTGCCGCTCCTGGCGAGCCTTGCGCCTTTTCTTCTCGTCAGCCTTCCAGCACTCTCGCAGGACAGCACGCAGTTCCGGACACTGTGCGCTGACCTGTCCATAGGCCTGACGCCGGAACCGGGCTACGCCGCCGAAACGGTCGATACCTGTCAGCAGGGTGCTCCTGCCGATCCCCGGATAGAAGATCACGCCGAGACCATCCTGCGCATCGGGTGTTGAGGGCAGCCGGAGGAAAAGGGTGGCGAAGCCATCCGAGGTCTCGACCCATCCGGGCGCTGGCCCTGCCAGTTGCCTCAATGGCAGCAGGTCAAAGTCCGGACAGTTCTCAGCTATGGCCGCCGAGAGAGGCGGAGACCTGTGCCAGAAGCTGGCGCTACAGCCCGGCCAGTCTTTTGAGGCGTCGGTCGGAAACAGGATTCCGAAGACGGTGATGAGATCAGCCTCATAGACAAGCTGACCGCCCTGCCATTTAGCAAAGCCCGGATCATCGAAGCAGTCAAAATACTCCATGCCCCGGATACTGACGTCGGGATAGTCGTCGGACAGCCCGTCTCCGTGACGGAGGAAGGACGTGCCGATCCCGTTTTCGAGGGTCATCACCAGTGTGGTGTCGTTCTCCCACGCCATCTGGTCTGGTGCACAGGTCCGGTAGGCGCGCTCTTGGGCGATCTGGCGCAGACGGTCCTGCGGGCCGGTGAGCGTGAAGACTGTTGTGACGGCAGTAGCCACGGAAAACATCCTTTTCTCTTTTCAGATGCTTCCCCGCAGGCGCAGACGGCTGGACGGGACAATGGCGCCCCTCCAGGGCGCGGGCCGCGTGCGGCCGAACCATTGTGGCGGCCAGACGGCCTGTGGCGCGTCTTCCCTGTTTTTTCTTTTCTTATTTACAAAGTACGCGTCCGAGGAGTGCACGATTGACGGCTGGTTACGCCTCATCTCGGTCATACAGGCGGTTGGGAAAGCTTCCGGAAAGCCGACATAAATCATCCGACGCTCTGCCGACAAAGACGGACAACGGACTTACGCATACATTTTACCCTGTCGAGGTTCGAATCTCACCAGGCGGGCATGCGGGATCCGGATGAGAACTATGTCTACTCCATAGCCCTCTAAGGCCCTCATTAATGCGTATATCCGGCAGACCGAATCCCAAGAGGAGGGTAAGTGCCGCGCGCGATTTCCGGTGTGTAATCGGCGGCTCTTTCGGGCTATAGAGTCCAGATTCCATGTTGGCGGATCCGCAGACACAACATTCAGCCTTGAGCGAAGCGTGAGAGTCGGCGCCGTACTTCATTTGCAGGTAGCCGACATCTGGGGTGAGCGAACAGAGAAGCAAGACCGCCGTGCAGACGAGCAAAGCCAACATGATTACCTTCCGCGAGCTGGTCGAAAAGCCAGAGGACGCCATGCATATCGATCTGTTCAGCAACAGCGAGTTCGCGGAGCGTGCCGTCGCCCGTCAGTAGCCCCCATCTCCTAGACTCAGCGAGTGCGAACGCGAAGGTATCCGGAACTGACAACCGACTATGCTGACGGTTGACGGCGGTCGCGCGTCGCAGCTCGACGGGTGTCAGTTCCTCTATTCGCAAGCCGAGCTGCATCAGCCTGTCGCCAAGTTCACCGGCAAGCTCCCTTGCGTAGAGCAGATCCGGCACGGCGAACTCGAACGGCAGAAGAAACAATTCCTGAAGCAGGCCGGCTCTTTCGAGGTCAATCAGGACCGACGTATCGGAGACAAGAATGGGCACAGGTCAAGCCGCCACCTGATCGAGCCGCCTGTCGAGTTCGCGCACGGAAATGCCGAGTAGTTCCGCGGCCCGCGATTCTCCGATGATGCCTTCGGCAAGCGCACGGTAGCAAAGCCGCTCGAAGCGCCGTGGCTCCTCTGCTTCAGGCGCCATGCTCTCCGGCTCCTCATAGGGAGCCGCGCGCCATCCCCGGTCGGCGAAGATCTTGAATAGCCGCGCACAGGCGGGTTGGCTGATGATGCCGAGATCCTTGCAGCGGTAAGCGAGCGCCTGAATGCTGACGCCGAACCGCTTCTTCAGGGCGACCAGTTCCCCGATGCTGATCGACGACCGATGAGCGCCGATTTCCGCGCGCAGAACATCGGCTGGCATCAGGAAGGCGCCAGCGAATCGATGCGCCGCCTTCTCTTCATCGACTCCCGCTGACGGAGCGATGACCATGTGACCGAGTTCATGCGCCAGAGTAAACCTCTTGCGCTCTGACCACGTGCTCAGCTTGATGACGATGACACGGGCGGCATCGCGCTCCTTGCGCCGCACCTTGGCAGCGAGGCCGTCGACATTGTCGAGGTCGAGCGAGAGTACCTTGATCCCACGCTCTTCCAGAAGCTCCGCGAGTTGGGGGATCGGATCGTTTCCAAGTCCCCAATCCTCGCGAACGGAACGGGCAGCGTCCTCGGCGTCGCGGAGATCGGCGACGGGATGGGGCGCGCTTCGCGGCTGCTCCCATTCGACACTTCGCATGTGAAGCAAGTCCTCGACGGAAAGATAGCGCTCCAGCATATGGATGGCACGGGCCTCAAGTGCGACTTCCTCCCTCGATGACGTTCCGACCTTCTTGCGGAAATCCACGCCTTCAAGCGAAAGTTCGTCCTCGCTCAGAAGATATTCCTCCGAGACGTTGAGCGCCTTGGCGAGAGCGATCAGGACGCGCGAACTCGGCATGTCCTCGTTACGCTCATATTTACCGATCGCCTGGGCGGACACGAGGCCGTTCATCGCATCCGCGAGTGCGCGCAACGAGAGCCCCGACGCCGATCGGGCGACTTTGAGCTTGTTTCCGATCATGGCGGCCTCCTTGAGTGATGCGGTTTCCATATCTAGAATATGGTATCATTTTTGTAAACTGAAACCTCTTGAAGCGCGGTTAATGGACACCCATATGGGGTGGATGGCCGGATAACTGGCACGTTTGTAAACCGTTTTGCGTCGATGCGGGGCCGGCCTGCCCCGATCGCTTCGATCAGTATCAGCCCCACAGGAACGATCATGGCTCTCACGAACACCGAGCTTCGCTACTACGACAGTAATGTGCTTCGTCTTCCCGCAGAGAAGCGCAAGGAATATCACGCTCAGGTCGATCGGCTGATCGACGAACTGCGCAAAAGCGTCAAGGACAAGACGGAGATCAAGATCACCAAGGTCGTGAAGGCCGGCTCCTTCGTCAAGTTCACGATCCTGCGCAAGACGACCTATGACCCCGTCGACGTCGATGTGGTGTTCTACATTTCCGGCCGGGACGCGAGCAAGGAAACCCTCGATAGCCTGAGCGCCACGATTTACGACCTGCTGATCAAGATCTACCCGAACAAGTCGGTCGAGGATTTCGAGATCCAGCGCAAGGCGGCGACCGTGACGTTCGTCGGCACGGGACTGAGCGTCGATATCGTGCCGGTGATCGAGGACGAGAACCGTGCCGGCTATGGCTGGCAGTTCGATATCCACGACGGTTCAAAAATCCAGACCTGCGCGCCCTGCCAGATCCAGTTCGTGCGCGACCGCAAGAACGAGGACGGTGATTTCCGCACACTGGTCCGGATGGCCAAGAAGTGGCGCAACTACGCGCAAATCAAACCGCTCAAGTCCTTCGCCATCGAGCTGATCATGGCCCATGTGCTCGCCACGCAGGGCAAGGAGGGCAGCATCGAGCAACGCTTCCGCAATTTCTTGCTCTATATCGCCCAATCGGGCCTCAAGGATCAGATCAGTTTCCCCGAGAACGCGCTGCCGCTGGGGACCTTCTCCGACCCGGTCGTAATCCTCGACCCGGTTTACAGCTTCAACAACGTCACCAGCCGGATTTCCGAGGCGGAGCGGCAGGAGATCGTCGCGGCGGCACAGGAAGCCTGGGAGACGGTGAACTTCGCATCGGTCGAGGACGACGATGCAGTCTGGAAAGAGGTCTTCGGGCCGGGCTTCAAGGTGGAGGACTGACATGAGCCAGACGAGAACGGCTTCGGCCACCTATACGACAACCGATATCGAAAACGTCGTGAAGCGCGTGCGGGCCGATCTCGCGATGATAGCGGATAGCACCGGGGCATGGACGCCTCAGAAGGCTGTCGATTACGCCCATGATGTAGAGGTGCTCGCCAAGGCGGGCTATCTCGCCTGGGTGGACGTGACCCTGCTGCAAAATGGTGTCGAGCTGAAGGCCGCCCGCTTCGATGTCGATACCGAGGCGGGCACGCTGAGCACCAGCCGCCCCGGCGGTGTTCTGTGGCCGCGTGTCACCGGCGCTAAACTGAGGATCGTGATCAGCTACACCGACGCCTATACAAGCAGCGCCCGCGAGGCGACCCGGAGCAAGCTCAAGATCGGCTGGACTGCATCCAGCGCCGATACCAGTCATTCCAGCCTAAGTTCGTCCGGCGGCCGCAACTATGTCAGCAGCACCTACGGGATGCAGAGAAAGGATTGGGCGGCATGAGCCAGCCGAGCATTTTTGACAACGAAATCGCGCTTCCAAGCGATACCCTGGCCAAGCGCGAAAAGAGCCTGCTCGGTTTCGATCAGCGCTACCTCCGCGTTCACGACCAGCTTCGTCTGCTTTTGAATGTCGGCGCACTCGGCGAGTGGAACAAGAAACACCACGGCGGCAAGCTCGGTCTCTGCGATCTGGTCGCCGAGCAATATCCGCTGGTGATCTTCCATGGCGACGTCGGCACCGGCAAGACGGCGATGGCGGAATGCATCGCCAACCGCCTGGTGGCCGAGGCACGCAGCTCGGATTCGATGCTGTTCAAGCTGTCGAACCGGGTGCGCGGTAATGGCATGGTCGGCGAAATGGGCACCCTGATCGCCGAAGCATTCCGTAAAGTCGCTCAGTCGGCCGGCAAAACCCGGCGCGCGATCCTGATCATCGATGAAGGCGACAGCCTGGCGGCATCCCGCGCGCAGGATCACAGCCACCATGAGGACAAGGTGGCCGTAAACACTTTGATCCAGGGGATCGACGATCTCAGGCAATATGGCGGACGGATCGTGGTGATCCTATGCACCAACCGCCTGTCGGTTCTCGATCCGGCGTTGCGCCGTCGCGCCGCCATAACCGAGACGTTCGCCCGTCCCAGCGACACCGAGCGCCAGCAGCTTTTTCAGATGGACCTTGCCGGCTTCGGACTCGCGCAGCAGCAACTCGCCGAGTTGACGCGTCTGACCGGCGCGCGGGATCGTCATCCGGCTTGGACATATTCGGATATTCGGACACGGCTCTATCCTGCGGCCCTCGCCAAGGCCTATCCCGACCGGCCCTTGAGCTTCGCGGACCTGACGGCGGTCGCGTCCACCCTTCATGCGTCTCCTGTCATGGAGGACAAATAATGGTCCGGTCTCCCTTGTTCGGCCGCCGCATCCACATCTCCGGCAGCGTCGTGAATGATCTGACGCTCGCGCCGACGGCGGACGTCGAGGCAGCGCGCGAGCTGGTCGCCCTGCTCGTCAAGGAACTCGTCAAGCGCGGCGCCAACTTCGTCATTCCCGTCGACGCCGAACCCAAACGGAACGTCGATGGCCAGCCTGTCTGCTTCGACTGGCTGGTGTGGAAGACGGTGAAAGACAATCTCATCCATCGGCCCCACAACGTGCCGGGACCGTTCATCGTCGCTGTACAGCACCACAAGACCGAGGAGCAGATCCCCGACGAATATCTCGACCTGTGGGACGAATTGCGGGCCTCTCAACTGATCAAGATCGAAAGCGCCGCCTACTGGAACATGAACAGCAAGCGCATGGAGGCGCAGGCCCGTTTTGGTGACGTGCTGATCGCGCTCGGCGGCGATGAAGGGGTTTTGTACCTCGCGAACCTCTATCACGATGCCGGCAAGCCCATCGTGCCCCTGAACCTTCCGATCGGCGCCGAAACCAGAGGCGCGCGCCGGCTTTATGCCTTTGGCCTCGCCAGTGCCCAGACGCGGCGTCTGTTCCAGATCGCTGATGACGGCGATGCGCATGACTGGATCAACCGCATCGGCTTTCCGAAACGCCAGAGCATTTCCGATCGGGTCTCTGCCGTAATCGATCTGCTCGAATCTCTGGACCGCCCAAAGGCGTTTGCCGTACGCCTGTTGAACCCCGACCACGAGGATTACGCGAGCGTGCAGGATTTCTTCGACGTGGTGGCCAAGCCGGTACTCGAAGATGAGCTTGGCTACCGTCTGATCGTTATCGATGGACGGCAGACCTATGACCACGCGCGGATCGATCAGGAAATATTCGCCAAGCTTCACCGCAGCAGCGTCGTCATCGCCGACATCACCGGCACACGGCCGAACTGCTTTCTGGAACTGGGCTATGCGCTCGGGCGCGGCCTGCCAACGATGGTGACGGCGCGCGAGGGCGCCAGCGTGCCGTTCGACATTACGACATTCGCTGGTCATCACTGGAAGGCGACCGGCATTGCCGATCATCGCCGGCAGGCGTTCCGCGAGCATTGGAATGCGATCCGCAATCGTCCGACGCTCGTTCCCACGGAGCCCCTGATCTCATGACCAGCCCGCGCGAGATATTCATTTCGGTCGATGTCGAGACCGCAGGGCCGATACCGGGAGAATACAGCCTACTGTCGATCGGGGCCTGCTCCGCGTTCGATCCGGACAACGGCTTCACCGTCGAGGTCAAACCCATCAACGACAAGTTCGACCCAAAAGCTCTGGAAGTGACCGGGCTTTCGATGGATGAGCTGCGCCAGCGGGGACTTGATCCTGACGTCGCGATGAAAGCTTTCTCGGATTGGCTAGCAACGCTGAATCGTCCCAATGACACGCTTGTCTTCGTCGGGTTCAACGCGCCGTTCGACTGGTCATTCATGAACTACTATTTCCATCGCTTCATGGGGAAAAACCCGTTCGGCTTTACCGCTCTCGACATCAAGGCCCTCTACATGGGCGCTACTGGCTCATCCTGGCGTGATACGCGGTCGAGCAAGATCGCCGAGCACCTCAAGCCCAAACTGTCTGGCACCCATGATGCTCTGCAGGACGCTAGATACCAGGCTGAAATTTTCCGTCTGATACGGCAAAATCTTATTGCAAGCGGCTGAAGCAAAATCGGCAATCAGGATGTACGACATTTAGGTTTTGCGGCTTGTCCACCCTGATCCGGTCCTCGTGCCAGGCGCCCGCTGACGCTCATGCCGGGCGGGTTGCTTGGAGGTGGAGGGATCGAAGAACCGTTGATTGACCGCGGCTGGCTCCTGATTTCAGGGTTGTGGGGTGCCGATTGAGGGTTTTCGGGGTGACTCTCGATCTGCGTTTTGAGCAGATCGCGGGGCATCGCCAATGGGATGGCTACGCGCTCGCGTTCAACCTCTCGAGGAAGAGGAAGCGGCGCATATTATAGACGATATTGGCCAAACCGATCCGCATGGTGGCCCGGGTAATACCCACAGTTCAGACGCACAGACCCATCTGCGATTTCTGATCGGCAAAGACATGCTCGACGCGCGAGCGGATCACTAATTTCCCTGCATTGGACCGCTGAATATGGCGGGGCATGGGCTTGAGATGCGGCTTTTTCCTGTGAACTTTCGAGACGAAACCCTCTTTGTCCATGAAGTCCTCATTGGCTTTCGAGCGATAGGCGGTGTCTGCCCAAACGGTTGAGGCCGTATTGGTTTTATCCAGCAGCCCCTCTCTCAATTGCGCACCATCACTGGCGGCGGCATCCGTCGTCTTCCATTTCCGGATGAACCGAAACTTCCGGTCGATGGAAACATGCGATTTATAGCCAAAGAACGGAATGGCGAGGTCCGTGGCCGGGAGCGTCCCGTCCTCCTGCCGCTTTGCCTTCGTGAACTTCAGCGTCCAGCGGGCGTGCCTGTCCTTGTGGGACAGCTTTACCGGCTTGTCTTCCCAGCCTTCGGGGATCCGCCCTGCCCGAAGATCGGCTTTCTCTCTGTTGGTATTGCGCTGCTTTGGCGCTGCCAGCAGTGTTGCATCCAGGATTTGGCCGGACGTCGGCAGATACCCGGCTGCTTCATATTCCATCATCCCCAATCAACTAAGGGAAAATGGAATCACAGAGGACTCCTTAAAACCAGAGGGTTTTTCGAACTCTCCAGATCGTTCGCCGCAAGCCCAACCAGGTCGGTTTCGTCGTGCAGCCCAAACGCTGGGTGGTCGAGCGTTTCTTCGCCTGGATCAACCGTAACCGCCGCCTCTGGAAAGACACCGAGGCCACCATCGCCTCCGCAACAGCCTTCCCTTACGCTGCCGCCTCCCTCATCCTGATCAGACGCATCGCTCGTTGCGAATGAGTTCCGGGACGGACTCTGAGCCTAGGGAAGAGTAATGATTGCTTTTAAAGACAAAGCAATCACATTTGTGTTTTTCAAAATATCTTCGGCATTTTCCGGCGGGAAGGGGCCACGAAAATCAGGAAAAATCAGCGAATCAAGTCTGTTTTTTTCTTCTTCAATGAAGAGGTCTAGAAGAAATTTTTCTGATTTTTCTTCATAATACTTCTTGATTAGATACAGAACCTCGATAAATAGAGGATGTGTCCCGTAAAGAGAATTTTTTACGATACCATACACGGTACGAAGAGATGATATATAATCATTATCACTTCCTATTTCTTGAAATAATTTAGAGCGAAGCAGCAACACCTCTGCTCTTTCAATAGAATTCCAAGGTAACGAATATTCCAGTATTTCAATAGCTTTGTTAAAGTTAATTTCTGAAATAGAATGATTGTTTCTTCTTTGGTTTAAAAGCGCAAGGGAAATATAGTATTTTGAAATTAATGGATGATTTTCATAAAATATTTTATCAGCTATAACTTTAACCTCAAGCAAAGTTTTTTCGGCCATAATGGTATCATTTATGTCAAGATACGATATAACCATTTCGGTGAGAGTTATATAATTGATATTACTATAATAAAAATTCTCCGTGATGATCAATTTCTTTGCATCCTGCAATGCAGAGAGTGATAAATTATATCTTTTTGTTTTTCTGTAAAATGAATTTAAATCTATCAGATACTCTATGTTTTGAATTGCCGATTCTTTTCTGTTTATTTTTTTCCAAAAAATCCTAAGTCCTGAAAATATTTTTTCAGAATCATCATTTTTATTTTTATTTAAGTATAAAATTGCTGTGAATCTGAGTACTTTTTCGACGTTCATGTAACTATTCGTTATATCACGCATAAAATCTCGCAATGATATAAATAGATGGTATTCTGATGTCTGAAATGCACCACGATTTAACATTAATCTTCCAGATTCCATGACAGATCGTCCAGACAGAGATGGTATATCAGTGAAAAATACATTTAAGTTCACAGATGCTTGGCTGGAGCAATTTACGGCCTTGTCAAACATGCATAGACTTTCGAATATTTGACTGGATATCATTAGAGCCAATGACCGGCGAACGAGCTGAATATTATCACTTTCGTCGTTAAAAAAATTAACTACCTGTGTATTAATTGAAATAGCTAGGTAAAGGTAGTTTTTACTCAATAGCCAAGCAACGAAAGAGCTTATTTTGTTATTCAAAAATAGTTTATTATCGAAATTTATAGAATTTTCTATGATGACCTCCATATACTCAGTATTTATTTTTGCTCCTGCACCTAAACAAGATAGGGATTCGTCTAATGTAGATGGGTATCTTTCCCAAAGATTAATCATATTCGATGAATTAATATTTTTTGCGATAGAACTGTAATCATTTATTTGTTTTAATTGAAACAAAGTTTCGGCAAGGGAGTTAACATCTTGGAAATCTGAAAAGTGAGTGACTAGGTCTCGCCGAGCTGTCGATATCTTGTCATTTTGGTCGAGAAAAACATGCTTAAGGGCTGAATGCATAAGTGTTATTCGTCCGTTATCATAACTACAAAAAGACGAAAAACGTGCGAGTAAGGGAGTCAAAATTAGATCTGAAAGGCGAGCTTTTCCATTGAAAGGCGAACGCGGATCCCCTTTTCCTGCAAGCAGTCCTGCGAGGTCGGCATGATACAAGCCTAGCCATGATGCAGCGATGTAGCGAGCTGCTTTAAGGGAAATTTCTGGGTGGCCTTGTTTTCCAAAATCTTCTTGATCCATAATCTGAAGAATATGAAGAAATAGGTCTCCTACATTGGGAAACTTTAGCAGTTCATCGGTCTTGGCCGCTATTGTTTCGAACCTAGCATGAAGCCTCAGTTCCTCGAGAAGCAATCGCAGATACAACGGCGTTGCACATGCCTCTTTTGAAGCGATTGAAGAAATTAACTTGGGAGAAAGCTGCTTGCGGAAACTTTGAAGAAACCTTGCGATTGCCTGCTTGCGAGTGACGACGTCAAACTTTGGCAGTTGAATTGTATTCATTCCCAGAGTTTCGATTTCTGGCGTGACTGAAGCCAAAATAATTACATTTTGAGGAAGAATTAAGTTGCTCAATCGTAAAAAGGTCTCATTCGGCGCTGAGAACTGGTTAAGAGCATCGATTATGAGGACAAACGGCTTATTTATCCCCGTCACGGTTTCTGCAAGCAACTTGGGTAGGATTTGCCAACGCTCATCGTCTTTCGACGGGATGGAGGTCGTCAGAAAGCCCTTACCCTGAAGAAAAGCGATAAGACGATCGACCCAGCCCTCCAACGTCAGAATTCCATCTGCGCCTACATAGTGCAAAAATACCTCTGCATCGTTCTGACCAGTGAAGCGAGATGATAGGTAAGCTAGGAATGCGCTCTTACCGCATCCAGATGGTGCTTTTATAATTATGGGAGCCGCATTCGGCGACAGACAAGCTGCACGCCAAGCGTCGATCACAGACTGCTCAATTTTGGGGATTGGTACGTACGCGTACAAACGAGACTGAGTATAACGGGCATGCATTGCCGTCAGAAGCTCTTGATCCGTCGGAGTGACTGCCGCCGGGAAAAATAAATTGAGTTGCTGCATAAGGTACGCCATGACGGCGTCACCAAACTCTGTGATGCTGCAGTAATTGTCTAAGCCAAAGAAAGGAGTCGAGCGCAGAACATTTTTGAGTTTGTAGAGACGATCACCAGCGGGATCATAGAATTCCGGATCACCCTCTTCTTTCCCGGCATCAATGGCAATTTTATCGGTCAGGCTCCTTGCACGGAGGAAGAACCTGCCGCGAGACACATCCTCGCCCCCCCCAGGATCCATTAAGGCAACGCGCATTTCGAGTTCCGTCACGCTGATCCCCTCATCCAACGCCATCTGAATGCGCGCGGCATAGGGGGAATCGGGACGGGTCTCCCAGTATTGCACGAGGTCATCGTAAGCCGGTATCCAGCCGTAGCGCTCGCCCAGAAACCCGATGAAGAACGGCGGTGGCTTAACCTTACGGCAGCGCTCGATTTCATCGAGACAAATCTCGACGGTTCGCCCGTTTTTGGCGTCTTCTTCTGTGACTCCCCACCGCAGGTCGATCTCAGTGAAGGTCACCAATCTCTCAAGGCAGGCCGCCCGGAACACTGGGAAAACATGGGTCAAAAGGTGGTCGCGCTCCTGATCCATGTCGCGGAAAGTCGAAGACAGGAAAACGCGGAACTCGCGCGATGCTGGAGCGGCGGACGTCATGACTCGGGAACTCCGTCGAGCCCGCGTTTAACACGACGCAAGGGCTTTCTTATGGTTAGGGAGGAACCGGATGGGAGTTTGTCTTAACCCTTCATCAGGTCGATTTTCTGCTTGAGAGAGCGCTCGACCCAGCGGGCTGTATCGCTGTTCAGGATATCCACCCCAAGACAGTGGATTGTTGCCCGGATGTTGTATGCTTGGAATGCCGATAGAGACATGTCATCAGTATCGGCAGCAAGATTTCGGGTAATTTCAGCCCTTGCCGACCGGAAGATCTCTCGTGCCTTCTCATAGGTTTCAGCGTCCTCATCATCGCCCACGAATTCGAGATATGTTAGGACAACCGCTCCCAGGGCAACAAAGGTCTCTGAGCCATGCTCAACCATATGCATAACGGTTTCACCATGGGGGATAATGGCATCGAAATCGATAAATTCGTAAAGCTTGAGCAGCGTCAAAAAAAGAAACGATATACCCGTGAAAAACAGGAGCTTTCCGGAAAGCTCCAGAACCTTCTTTCGCAATTCTTTTTTTCTGATAGTGGCGTTGTAATATTTGATCTGTCCGCCAATCCAGACTGTCCTAACATATTCGATGACCGTGCTTGCCTGCGAAAAACCGACATCAGAGATATCTGAATGATCCCAATGAGGGTTCGCAAAACCAGTTCCCTGAAGGCAGAAACGTGTCGAACGGACGATTTCTCCTTCGTATCGCATATAATGCTGAAACACGCCGTCTCGAATACCCGCGATATTCCAAAAGTCCTGAACAGCCAGACCTTGAACGATAGCACGCAGATGAATGGCCCTTGCCTTGTTCTTGGCCCAAGGGGCCACCTTCGTAAGTAATGCGAGGATTGCCAAAAGGATGAGCGATAGGGTCGTTGAGATCATGACCCAGCCCTCCGGGTCTCCGGGAGAGCGGCTGCTAAGGAGCACAAAACACCCAATCAAGACGAACACAAAACCGAGACCAAATCGACTTTTGTTCATATTTTCAGAAACGATGTTGTCCAGAATGACCTTGGTGTCGAGGCATGCGGTCCGGAACTCTTCCTTCACGTCCTTATAACCCCAGTCATCATCGAAGAGACTGGGATTTGTTCGGACGCGCCTTTCAATGTCCCGGTTTATCTCGTTAAGTTCATTCAGCACCGGAGCCATGCGCATACGCGATTTCTTCGGAGCCATCCCCCTCATCAGGCGCCGGCCCCGTGCTTGTGTTCCTGCGTCCCCTATATCATCCTCGTTGTCGACATCTTCGAGATTATCAGGGGCCGTGAGCAAACCGACCAGACTGTCTGAATGCCCACTCCCGTCAGTCCATTCAACGGCCACAACCGTTTTGCCGGCGACCACCGGTGTATCACCAAGCTGCGTCTCGCGTGCGCAGTAGACGATTGCGACCAATCCGGTCTCCGGATCTTCGAGGGGATTGACGGAATAGAGGAGGTTCAGGATCTCCGGTGTCAGGCCGTCTTCCTTATAGCGGATGACGTCCGCCGACAGGGCACCTTTTCGACGGAAGCTGACAATCTGGGCCGTGCCTCCAAGTCCCACCGCAGGCTTTCCGTCCCATAGAGCGAACAGGATATGGCTACGACGGGCAAGATAGATGCCGGCACTGGCATATTGAAGGTTACGGTAGAGGCCCGGTTTAACAATACGATCTTCGGTTCCAGGAACGACAATCGGCATCACCATGCATGTTTTCGATGCACGGCAAAGCACATCAAATTCATCTTCAGAGCCTTCGCTCGTGAAGTCAGCACGATACAGTTCTGGCCGCATTGGCAGGACGACGTGTAACTCCCAGCCCATTTCAATTGCAATGTGAGCAAAAATCCTGTCTGCCCCCTCGGCGAGGGCAGAGACTGCATAGAGCGGAGAAGAAGGAAACTGATTCTGGATGGACGCGAACTGAGCGAGGATTGTGGCGCGGACAGCGTCCGGGTCCCTCAAATCACGATGCCCTGTCACCCCAACAGTAATAGGTATTCCATATCTTGAATGCTTATGAAACCCATCCTTTGTGAGCATCTTTTTGGGCGGCATGTCGTGTCTCGCGAGCTTAATCCATATACGCAATATCTGTTGCTATCACATTACGAAATACACGACTATCGTCTGCGTTTGGCAAGGGGGCTGAAGGCCGCTGCGACTACCAGGAACGTCCGCTTCCAAGTTTTAACGCCGCAAAGCGGACTTTCGACTTCCCCCCCTGATCTGCGTGTCGGCATCAGTGATGCAGCAGCAGATAGGCGGCAGTCGCCTACATGGTAGACGTTAAATTCATTCCATCTTTGGTTGCATAACGGACATGAGGATCTTAATTTTGGGTGGGTAAGTTTGTGTATCACAAACGAGCAAGAAAGAAGTAGGCTTGATTTATCTAAGTTCTGTGAGCGCAGGCCTTGATTTATTCTTCCAACAGCACTCTGGAGAAAAATAAATATAGTGTTGATTAACGACTGGTCTGAATGCTCCGAAATTATTTAAGATATAACGAGGGTAATATGGCAAACGAAACGTATAGAGCATTGGTTGAACAGATTATCGATGAGCGTTCAAAGCTGGCTGGCCTTGCAGATAAATCTGAAGTTTTTGAGAGTTTTGTAAATTCTTTAATTCTTAGTTCTTACGATCTCACAATTGATGAGATTGGGGGTGGCGACACCGACAGTAGCGGGGACGGCCTGATCTAGTGCTGATCTACGCCAAGCCCGACGACGAGACGTTGAGTCTCGTGCGCTTGGGATCGCACAGCGAGCTCTTCTCATGAGCACGATCCGGACGGTCGAGCTTGATATGGTAGACCTCGTCTTCCGCGGCGCTGAGCGCGGCTATATCCTCAACTTCTCGAACCGGACGTTTGGCGAGTTCTTCGCGCTCGAACTAGACGTCGATATCGACGCCGAGCTCTACAAGCGCGAGGGCACCTCGAAGGGCAAGCGCCTCCGCGGGTTCTTGACGATCGTCGATGATGGCACGGCAGCAAAGACACTCCGGCTTCTTTGGGACTATCGCGACGCGATGCTGAAGGGCTCCAATCAAGATGACCCTCAGCCCCTCGCCAAGAAGCAGGTCTTCGCCGTCGTGGCGCGTCTGGAAGGCACGGCGACTGGAATCCCGACCGGCCTGGTGCCGACACCAAAGCTCTCGATTCAGAATTGGTTCGGCCTACTTACCCGACTGCTAGCCGTGCGTGATCTTCCGGCGCATGGTCGGGGATATGCGTTCGAAGCTTATCTGAAGGAGCTGTTCGACGCGTTCGGTATGGCGGCGCGCGAACCCTTCAAGCTCTATGGCGAGCAGATTGACGGGAGCTTCCATCTCGCCGGCGAGACCTATCTCCTCGAAGCAAAATGGCTCAATCGGAAGGTAAGCATCGCCGAGCTTCACGGTTTCCACGGTAAAATCGAACAGAAAGCGGCCTGGGCGCGAGGCCTGTTTGTGAGCTTTGGCGGATTTACCGATCAGGGGCTCGACGCCTTCGGAAAGGGCAAGAAGCTCGTGTGCATGGAAGGGCGCGAGATCAAGATCGCGCTTGAGCGTGAAATCGGCATCGATGCGTTGATCGCAATGAAAGTTCGGCGCGCGGCCGAGACGGGCGATGTATTCACGCCGATAGAAACCCTCTTCCCGGAGTGAGGCGATGATGAATTGCAACCAAACGAGCGATTGCATTCTGACTACGGTCGGCTACGGCAATCCCGCCCAGTTCAACCAGAACTACAGACCCCATTTCCATTGCAGCCCTACGGAAGAAGCCAAATGGATGCAGAGGCATCTGGGAGCGCCGGTCTGAAAGCAACTTGCACTCCACAGATCGCAAAAAGCGGCATAATATTATTTCGAAACCAATATGACATGAAGCGACGGGCTCGGTGTGTGCTCACATTATGGGGTTTTGGGGAGCGGTATCGCTTCAAAGACCTTGTACACGCAGCGCCACAAAAATGGTTTTATAGCCCATGCTGTCTTTCATAGGTTTCGGAATCATCAGTTTTTTTACTGTTCGTGCCATGCTTTTACCCGGTGAGGCAATCCGCCGGGACGTGCAAGTCAAATGGGAAGATAGGCCCGGCATGTCGGTTTAAGCAGAGGCTCCGCCGGAAAGAAGACCTTCCGTTCACCCCTCCTAATTAGGCGTTGGCATCGGCAGAGTGTGACAGATGTTCTCGCGATGCGGTGCCAAATAGAGAGACCGCAAAGTCGCAAAGCACGTCGCTAGAGTCAGGATATCGTTTGCCAGACCAGAGACATGCCATGCGCTTTACCAAGCCCCATACTTTCGCCTGGAGGCGCGCCTTCGTATGGTGCGCCTGAGACTTCGGCCGCGTGGCGGCCCCTCTCGCATCGAGCGGAGCGACAGCGCGCACGCAGCCTGGAAGAGCCTTCAGGCCGAACTCAAAGGCGCGAAAGGCGAAGACAGGATCCGCACCCTCCTGAACGATCTGGGACGGCCAAGCCTCCATGACGTTCGTCTTCCCAAGGCCTCTGGTGATGGCACAACCCAGATCGACCATCTCGTCCTTTTGCCCCGTGCCCTCATGGTCATCGAGACCAAGCACTATGCAGGCCATCTGAGCGGGCATCCGAATGACGAATACTGGCGCCAACGTCTAGGGAAAGAGGAGGATGGCCGCCTGATCTACAGCCCTCTTCGCCAGAATGCAGGCCATTGCGCAGCCGTCCGCGCTGTGACGTCACAGGCCTGTCTGGATGTGGAGATCCTGAGTCGCGTGGTCCTGACAGGACGCGCCAGTGTCACGGCCGCCCTTCAGGCCAGTGTCAGAACCCCGGACGCTCTCGCCGACGAACTGCAACATAACTGCGGAGAGGCGTCAGGACTGATGATGGGCTTGTGGCAGAGGATCGTGCGCGTCGCCCATCACACAAAGGAATAGGCGCGCAGCGCCTTATTCCACGGCAATACCGATGGCGGCCGCTGTATACCGGGTTGTTGGCAGGACACGAACAACGGCCTCGCCCCCGACATCCGAGAGATACAGAAGCCCGTCTTTCGGGCAGCCCAGAGGGCGCCCATCAGGATCAAGCACCAGACGCAGGCTGGTGATCGGGCTGACTTCATAAACCTGATGCTCGTCCCAGGAGACGAACGCATGAATCCGCCCTTTTTCGACCACCGTATGCAGCGTTCCCAGGAGAATCCCTCGGGCTTTCTGCTTCAGACGCTCTGACATGAACTGACCAACAGCCTCTTTCTGCTACTCGGTCAGGCTCTCATATGTGCAGGGGGCGGGATAGATCGGTTCACCAGTCACGCGGCCAGTCCTTCCTTGCTGAGATGGATAAGGAAAACCCCAGAGGGGCCTCCCTTATCGAGACAGGTCAGTGTTTTGCCGACGCCTGGCGTTGCTCGTCAATAAAGTCCGTAACGTCTTTCAGGACGCCATCCGGAATTTCCTCGCCGTCATCAAGATCGACTTCCAGACCTTCAGCCGGTGCCTCCGTGCTGCCCGCAGACAGGCCCAGGCAGAGATCCGGATCTTCAGGATCGTAATCGACCCGCACAGCCCATCCATCCGACAAAAAAACGAAATCGCTAAGCAGGCCGTCGTCTTCGAGATCGTCGCCATCCTCAGCCTCATCGGCTTCTGACGGCAGATCGGAGGCCTTGCAGACACCCGCATACAGGGCAGGAAATGCCGCATTCAGCGCATCCACAACCTGCTGGGTCTGCGGACGGAACGGTCCTGTCTTTGAAACCGGAATCACATCGCTCATCAGTTCAGCTTCCAGCAGGTGGAGGTCACATGCTGACTGAAGGTCAGACGCGTATTGCCATTGTGATCACCGATCAGCTCGCACCGCACCCATTTTGACGGGGAGGTCCGATCCACGAATTTCTCAAGGGTCAGGATGTTACCTTCTTCGCCAGCCGACGTGCGAAGGACGTAGCCGGCATCGAGCAGTGTCTGAAGACTTTCGGGAATGGCTGCAAAAGACGTGGACACGGAGGCCGCGTGGCCTTTGGATGTCGGTGTCGGAGGCGCAAACCCCATACTCCCAAGCGCGGGATCGAGGGCCATGGCTGGCGAAAGGGCAGCGGCCGTGAGGCCGGCTGCCAGGGCAAGAGAAGAAAGAAGGCGGGTCACGGTCTGTCCTTGCGGTTCATGGGATCTGAAAAGATCGCTTTACCCCGCAAAGGTAAAGACCGCTTCTGCGACTTCTTAAAAGAGACTCAGCCCTTTGCAGGGCGTCCGCGACGCTTCTCCGGGATTTTCCGCACGGGCACCTCAGGCTCGGTCTCTTCGGGCTCAGGCGTAGGCTGGCTCCGACCACCCTTCGCGGTCCCAAGACCGATCTGATGAGCCAGCTCGGTCCGATGCCGTGAATATCCTGGCGCCGTCATGGGATAGTTGGACGGCAGTCCCCATTTTGAGCGGTACTCATCCGGGGTGAGATTATAAACGCTCTTGAGATGGCGCTTGAGCATCTTCAGCTTCTTTCCGTCTTCGAGACAGATGATGTAGTCCTCGAACACGGACCGCTTCGGATGGACGGCCGGGACCAGCTCAACTGGCTCTGGCTCCGGCGGCTGGCCGGCCGACGCAAGGGCTGTATGAACACTGCGGATCAAATCAGAAATCTGCTCTACGGGAAGTTCATGGGCACTCACATAGCTTTCCACAATATTGGCTGTCAGACGCCGAAAATCTGTCTCACTATTTGAGGTCATTGCAAATTCCCTTTTCAAATTTCGACTGTGCAAGATGGCACTCTATACAGAAGATAACCTGACAAGTCACTGAGGCCGCGTGGTTCGCGGCATGGGAGCGGGCGCAACACCTCGTCCCAGATGACGATGTTCGGAACAAGAGTGTGTATCGCCCTTTGTTCCGGTGTACCCGAAAGCTGCGCCCTTCCCGCAAACCTCGCAGTCATAAAGCCAGCCGGACTTCGTCCTGGGCCGCTGAGAGGTGTAAGGCCTGTCGTCAGGCCTGTGATGATCGGACATGCCTTAAAACCCCATGGCATCAAGAGCGGCCGCCGTGTGCCGGAACCGGTCCCCTGTCTCTCTTCTCTTCGATTGCCCCTGCTGGCGCAGCCAGCCCGTCACGCGATGCTCGGCTGGGATTTCCTCAATGAAGCCTGACGGCCTCGCTGAAACACCCTGCCGATAGCCGACACTGCTGATCGTGGCTTGTTGCATAGCACGGGTCAGCGACACATAGGCCAGACGGCGCTCTTCCTCATAATTGCGCTCGCCCATCCCGGGAAAAACCGTCTCTTCCCAGGCTGGCAGGAAGACGTGGGGGAACTCCAGACCCTTGGCGCGGTGCATGGTCATGAGCTGGACCCGATCGCGGCCACGCTCGTTCGGTGAGGCCGTGGCCAGGGCTGCGTGCTCCAGAAGATCCTGAAGCCGGGTAAAGCCTTCGGCCAGCCCGACCAGCTCGGACAGGTTCTGCAAGGCCGTCTCCCCCTCTTCGGACGCGGCCTCCCGCCACATCGTGTAGTAGCCGGTCTCCTTCAGGAGCGTATCGAGGCGATCGCAAAGCCGCATGTCCGGGATCTGGCCGATCAGGGAGACCGTCTCACGGAAGGCAAGCAGGCTGTCACGCACCTTGGCGGGAAGCGTTACCGTAGTGACGGCCGCACACAGGCTGAGGCCGCGATCCTGCGCCTCCTGCTCTATCTGGCCAAGCGCCTTGGCGCCAAGGCCGCGCCTGGGCACATTGGCCACGCGCCGGAACGCCTCATCGGACTGGCGACTGTCAGGGCAGGCCGTCAGCATCAGGAAAGCGAGCGCGTCCTTCACCACGACGCGATGATAGAAGCCGACATCGCCGATGATCTCGTAGGGGATACGCGCCTTGAGCAGCGCTTCTTCCAGAGAACGGGACAGACGGTTGATCCGATAGATCATCGCCATGTCATGCCAGGCGACACCTTCTGCCGCACGACGTCCCATCTCGGCTGCAATCGCGTCGGCCTCATCTGACGCATAATCGTAGGAGAGCACCTCAATCTTCTGACCGTCGCCCTTCTGGGTAAACAGCGTCTTCGGGATCCGGCCCGGGTCTCGCGCGATGATGGCGTTGGCAGCCTGGAGGATATGATGCGTCGAGCGGAAGTTCTCTTCGAGCTTGAAAAGTCTGGCCCCGTCAAACTCCCGAACGAAG
>Ga0157365_10000348_pt1 | contig 20257 bp, 20 predicted proteins | sample AttsexASBM3_FD_111478 | JGI IMG/M metagenome (GOLD analysis project Ga0157365, IMG submission 111478) | Fungus gardens microbial communities from leaf cutter ant in Ribeirão Preto, State of São Paulo, Brazil - Atta sexdens ASBM3 | ecosystem: Host-associated > Fungi > Mycelium > Unclassified ... | reverse complement strand
CTGGGTCTTCTCGGGAAAAATGTGATGATGGTGCTGAACTGTCAAGTCTCAATAGTTGCCCTAGGAATAATACTAGTGGTGTGCCATAAACTATCACTTTGGGCAATCACACTTTTGAACCACTGAGTTTCCCTGACAAGGAACAACAGAGTCAGTTCTTAAGGACGATCAAAGCCAATCTAACCAGTAAACCGATCAAGTTCTTCTTTTCAACAGAAGCAGCACCAGAGCTCCAGTGGAGATCAGAGCAGACCAGGGCCTGTTAGAAAGAAGCCTGGAGTAAGCAATGCAGAGCGGACAAGTGATGGCTTACTCACTAGGAATGTAACAAAGTTAGTCTATGTGAATAGAACTTTTTATGAGTCAAGTAAAGTAGTGGATATTACAGGTGACAATGACAATGAAGCAGAAAGAGTTGTGAAAATTTTATCTATTCACAGTGTACCAAATAGACTACTAAGCATATTCTACTTTTAATCTAAACAGAGATTGAGAGAGTTCGAAGTTAACCCTATCTCCTATCAACCTCTTGCCAGGGATTGACTCAGTACCTGTGTATGACATCTAGCAAGGCAGTTATCATAGCTGCATAGAATTGGATCATTAAAGTATCAGTTATTTCCTACTAGATCTTAGCATGTATTCAAATCAACTATATGATTGATAAGTAATGGCGCCAACAAATCAATGAAAATAACTATTAGACAAAAACTTGCTATCAAGAGACGACGGAGAACTCCAAAAGGAAGGAAAGATACGGTCTGCCTACGCGCCCCGTGTAATCAAAAAAAAGGAAAGCATGTTTAACCAACTTGGGACAACCGGTCATGGCAATAACAGCCCTTGCAACTCAATTGGATCGGTCATTGTAACCGATTAGTCCAAGAAACAAGGTATTATTACAATACAACTGTATGATCACTCACACAGATTAAGTTTGGAGCCCATCAAAATTACTCGTATCACCCTTCCATAGGCAAAACAATGGTCTTTGAAGCAAGGTTGCTTTATTCCCTGATATTGCACGAGGCAGTATATGGTAGTTGTCAGAGAAAGCAAAGATCTGTGTTCGTACAGGGTGAATGGCGCCCGATGTAGATAGGACTTACCACGTGGGCGGGAATTCATTGACATACCCATGACGGCCGATGATTTACTCAGGGACACTTGTGAGGTCAGTCAGGCTCATGTAAAGCCGGATATTGTCATGAAAATCAAAAAGAGAGAGAGCATTCCGTGCGGACCGGGACGATGTCTCTCTTCAGCTGATCATCCACTTGTGGCGGTTAATATTAGATTCCCAATGCCAGATTGCTTGGCAACATGGGCGAAAAGTTGCCAAAGCAGTGCATGATCATTACAGATCGGCTGGTAATGCTAAGGATCTTGTTGTACGCCGATCAAGCGTTAGGGGCTTTCTGCTTCGCAGACACAAGCTATTCATTGGAAACTCTGAATGCAATCGTTGACAGATAGCCATGTCTTTTGCTCCAAGTCCTCTGAACGCGGAGATGCGCCGCTCTGTCTCCCGAGAAGACCGACCATAGCGTGTGACAAGATCAATAAGTCGTAGAGGAGTCGTAGTCTACCACCGAGGGTGTCGGGTAACTAGCGCCCGAGATGGACGGGTAGGGGAGCAGAGACGGCTGGGGGAGAGTGATGAGGCCAGTGAGACGGCCACGGAACTAAGGAGCTAGAAGAGTTCCGCCGAGGTGCGGAGAGCACGGTGTGCACAGCATCGGACAAATAGAGACACACCAGGTATGTTTTTTTTGGAGATGGAATAAAAGGCGATGAGTGATTGGCAGAGTCTGTAATGGCGTGCTGGCTTCCTCTTCCCACCGAGCTCAAGCTCCAGATAATTGAAAATCTCGCCCCCGACGATGTCGACGCCCTTTCCCAGTCCTGCCTCGTCTCCTACCGCGCCTGTGTTCCTGCTCGTTTTAGAGTATGTTCTTACCATCACTGCTTGTCTCGTTCTCACTCTTTTCTAGTCCATAAAACTCCCCAGCTTTTCTTCTCTGGCTCGATTTCTTCAGAACGTGCCCCGCAACTATTGCGCCAGCATTGAAACCCTTGAACTCACGACCCATGACGACCTGTTTCTCCAAACCCACCCCTGTCTCCGAGAGCGCTCAGACGCTGTCATTGCTCTTCTGTCTGCTTGTCCCCGTCTCGCCGCTCTGACTCTTCGTGTCGCTGGTTCTCTTCACCCTTCGGTCATCTCGCCTTTTCCCTTCCTCGCAAACTTGAAACAACTTTCCATTACAAACGCCGCCTCAGAGCAAACTTCCCCCTTGCAAGTCTTTCATGCTTAGCCAATGATTCTCTCTTTACTCACGGTGTTGTCTACAGGAGTGAACGTCTTGTCGTTGCTATCGCTGCGTCCTGCAAAAACCTCCAAGATCTCTCTCTCGATCGCATCACCCGCTCAGAGCTACACGCACCCGAACTCCGAGGTGTGCCCTACATCCCCCTTGTCCGTGGCGATGACGACGTCCCGGATCACCCTCTCCTCGGATCAGACCTTCGCCTCCCGTCTTTACTCCGGATCCCCTCCCTCCAGAAACTTACTATCCGAGATACCCATCTTGGTGATGAGAACTGGTCCATCACTCCAGTCGCGTGTCGGCTACATTTCCTCGACCTCGGAAGTTGTTACCACGAGGATGACGACTTTAACCGCATTTGCACAGAGAAAATCATGGCTGCCGTCGGACCTACTATTGATGAATTTTCTCTCACGACAGCTGTGTCCAATGACAAACTCTTCTCCAAGTCTTCCGAAACTCCATTGCCTAAATTGCGGAAACTTCATATCACTCCATTCTTCCCCCTCGACAGTGTCGTGAAGACGATCTCAAATCTTGCTGGTTCACCCATCGAAAAGCTGTCAATGCAGTGTTACGAGGACGACGTTGTTGACGTTTGCACTGCCTTGGAAGAGTTCTTGACCCTGAAAACGGAGCGTGGATCCGAGTTTTATCACAAACTAAGCCGAATTGACGTTTCAGTCACTAGTGCTGGGTACAGGGCGACAGACGATGAGGTAGAAGAGCGGAAAAAAGCTGCAAAGAAACTGCAGGAGTTTTGTCGACAACTTCGACTGTCAAGTGCTGTTCAAGAATATGGTGCTTCTCAACGCCCAGTCGCTTCTTCTCGGAGGGCCAGTATGTCTTATGCTGTTCAAGTTGGCGTTGGTGCCACCAAAACCTCCTTTATTGCTCCTCGTCCTACCAAGGCGAGGTCAATGACTATTCACTAGACAGCAGTGGTTGCATTTTTCTCGTATTCTTTTATCTTCTGGTCAGCGTATCGGGCTACCCTACGTTTTTCATACTAATCTAGCACTTCTATTTACGTTGATTTGCATGGACATTTCAGCATACGACTATGTACGTCATATGTAATACTAGCACCTTATCTTGTGAACTTGCGTCTAGATCCTGGCCGGTAGAAAATTTGTTGCTCAATGGAAAGTGAAGTATGATGACAGGTTGTTCCCCTACTGTGGGGCAATGATCACACTTCCTGATCTCGGACTGCACTTGCAGCGAAGCGAAGGTGATTTACCGAAAACCCGCTGTTTATTGTTAATCGGTCTTCGACTTCTTTCCTGGTTGGATTGTTCTCAAGCACCAAAGAAACGATGTCATTCATTTAACTGTCAATTAAGTTTCTCCTTCTAAACCTTCAATGTAAGAATGCATTGTAAATGAAAGTTTATCCCCTGCAAAAGGAAACTATATACGGGGTCAGAGAGAGAGAGAGAGGGAGAAATGAATCTTATCTCAAATCTGGAAGGCCAAATTCCCTCAGCGCGTGAGTAAAAAAAGGAAGGGAGTTACCACAACTTGAAGAGCTATCTAACGTATTTCTTCATTCATTTCATCTCTCCTGCAAACTCGAAAATGAACAATAACAACCTGACAGAAACGTAAGAGAGAGGGGGTGTGTAAAGAAAACAAAAGACAAAAACAAAAACAAAAACAAAAGCAACTCAAAACTTCCTCGGAGTTTCATCGTCGTTTAGAATTCAAAAACTCCCATTAAAAAAAGGTTTCGCGCGTTTCACCGCCCTGACACTCCGATTCAAGCCTATCTATACTTGTTTTCGCTTGAGAGGTACAAAGATAAATCCATCAGAATCTGACATCGGCCGAAGTTCAAAAAAAAAAAAAAAACGACGAGCGAGCGAGCGTCAACATGTCCATAGTGGGGCAGTGATGGAGTGGATATCTGTCTATTCTATTCTTTGACTATACCGACTCCTTCGAAGATCAACTTCTTCGTAACTCAGAAGGAGATGAAACATCAATTCACTGCCATGACAGGGGTCGGCGGAGAAAGACAAAAAAACAAGGTTTTTTTTGGATCATGCAACATCACTTTCTCGCGTATGTGGAGAGAGAGAAAGTCTGTGTGTGTGTGTGCATCAAAGCTATCGTAGTCGGCTATACACGTGTACACTCGAGTTGTCATCCCGCAGAGAAGGCATACCAAATATCACCACAAGTTAACACCCTCTCTTCTCTCTTCTCTCTTCGCGCGCGCGCACAGGTTCTCTTCGATGATGGTTCCTAATTTTAACCTCAATTCTAGTCTATAACGGCGATCTTTTTCACTTCACAATACAACCCAGACATAGCAATCCAAACTCTTTCACATCATCCCGTTCTCTCATCGGATGCGGTGGGAATGGGGTTTTTATTTTTTCTTCAGAAAGTATCTTGATACTCACTAGCACAACATCATGAAACGCCCCCCCCAAAAAAAAATCAATACTCATCATGACTCTTTGTTGAACCGACTTTTTTTAACTTCCCAATCGCTTGTTGTCTCGTCATCATTCAATTCCTCGGTAGCTCCTAGGAGGTCTGTTGTCTGTTTGAGCTGTGTGATCCCTCCGAGGCATAACTCCAACTCGATGACTTGACAGCTTGACATTCCATATCCGTACAGCCAACATCATAATATACTATATAGATATCAAAACCAGCTCGGTTGTTCCTTGTGATTTGTGATCCTAGGAGTCCGCTTAGACACATCATGACATAACATACGTACATGTCTACCATCATACCGAGACCTTTACAAAAACAAATCCTCGGATCTGACACAACGACAACGACAACGACAACGACAACATGATGATAAACTCCGAATCCTCCCCCACTAATATTGGGAAAAGTCTTTTTTAATTTTTGATTTTTCAAAAATGCTGCAAGAACCATACCCTCCGCACCAAATTCAAACATAACCCTCTCCCCTCTCCCCCCCCAAAAAGGAAAAGGAAAAGAGATCGAACAAAACAGATACACCACCAACACACCAACTTTCCTATCCACCACCACCACCAACAAAAGCGCCACACTTCAACAACACCTCAACAACTCATCCAACTCTTTCACTCTCGCCTCCCACTTGCCCACCTCCCCCAACCTCTCTTCCAAACTCTTCATCTCCCTATCCATCTCCATCCTCTCTTCTACCGTACCTATCTTTGACAACGTCCACCGAGACCGGACAGCATCAACATCAGCACCAGCGGTTGCAGTCGCGTCCATATCAAGCGTCAACAACTGAGTATGATATTTCATCAAAGAGGGACTAGATTAGAGAAATAAGATAACAATCCGAGATCCTTTGAGAAATACATAAAACATACCGCAAAGAAATAGTAATAAGCGTCACACCAACTGCTTTAAGAGACTCATACATCATCCCTTCCACATCACTCGACACAGCACTCGTACACTCATCCAAAATCACATACGTCGGCCGATGATAAAAAACACGCGCAAGGCTCATCTGCAATCCACGAAAAAAAAAGAAAAGAAAAGAGAGCGTTTCAATGCGTGTTTTCCACAAACACGAAACCAGGAAAAGCCACACTCACTCTCTGCTTCTCACCACCACTCAACACATCCTTCCATTCCTTCTTCGTCATCCACCCTCCTTCCCTCTCTGGCAAATACCTCAAAGAAACCTTGTCCAAAATCACTTCCAACTCCTCCACCCGCCTCCCCGCTTTCACAAACATCTCATACGTATGGGGATAAATCACTTGATCCAGCAAACTTCCCGAAACCATATATGCTCGTTGGGGGACAACAAACACACAACCATTCTTGATGGTATCATCATCATCACCAGCAGCAGCAGTAACACTCGCGGGCGTATGCACCGACGCAGTCGTAGCATTCCGAGGCGCCCATAGCCCAGCAAGAACACGCGCGATAGCCGTTTTCCCTACGCCATTCGATCCCGTTATCATAAGATGTTGATGTGGCTTGACGGCAAACGAAAGATCTTGTACAAGAAGTTGCGCAAGCGTCGATGTAGATGCTTCTTCCCCCATTTGAGGCACTAAAATGACACAGGTTTAGCCTACTACACACACAGCGGCCCTGATGCATACCCTTATTCGGAACCGCTATATCTACATTCCGGATCTCAAAGGACCCATCAGCGCTGATCTGAGCTTCGGGGGCCCTCGGAAGGTTATGTAAAGTGGAAATGAGGGTATACAGTCTTGTCGTAAGACCTGCGAGCTCCAAGAGATCCTTGTACGCATACATCAATCGACCACCCGCGTCGGCTAGGGAGTGTAACAGTCTCCGATTGGAGATGTACGCTGTGGGAGGATCAACTCAACTGTAGAAGCGCTCACGAAAAGGCAGACCTTGAGTTCGGCGTGCAACAATATCATCTCCCAGCATGTTAGTTGCAGAGCGCTTCATCCTGGTGAAAAGGATTGGGATAGCGATCAGGCCGTATCCAGCTGCGGACCACAGATACTTGATCACATAATCCTCGGTCCATTCGTAGGCGATCCGTATCTAATGGTGAGAAGCAGATGCAGCGTGAGGTGAATAAATGAAAAAGACGGATATTACCTTGTAGATTGAATTTACGTGTTTTATTAATCGAAGGTAGGCGCGACTGAGGATATCCTTTTCGCGGGAAGCACCGTCATAGAACCTGATTTGTTTTTGTTTTAAATGACCACTGAGTGGATGAAAGCAGCGCTCACGCGACTTGTTCACTCTCTCGGCCTACACGCCCGACACCTCGGCGATATTCACCCTCGAGTCGGGCCTCGACGGCAGCTAAGCGGCCAAATGCGGGAGTCACGGCGCTGAGGGAAGGGTGGTGAGCAGAGGATGATGGGAGATATGAAATGAGGCTGACCGCAGTATGCGAGTTGTGGCATAATAGTTGAGGAATATGAGGATGGTTCCACGAAGGCCTAGAGATCTGGATAGCTGAGAGGTGAAGAGGACGATATCGAGGGAGGATTTGAGGATGTTTCCACTTTGGGCAAAAGGTAAGAGATACTGGAATGGTTAGGAGATGATGAACTTGCTATAGTCCAGTGAGGCTTGCAGCCCATGCATCGACATCAGCGGTGATGTACTGGTCGAGACCGTCTAGATGATGTTCCTGGCAGACTCTGTAGTAACGTGCATGTGAAAAATAGAGATCATGGATGTAACGTGTGAGAGAGGATCGGATGTTGAGGTGCAAGAGGGATTGGAGATGTCGAATCTAGGGAAGAGTGAGGGGAGTCGATTCCTGCTTGTGAAGTGTGCGCACCATGACATTAGTCAATGTGCTTGGTATTGCGAGGAGAAACCACAGGGCTAGACCTCGGATGAAGCGTTTGGGATCTGCCCTGACCTTGACAAGACAAGATGAGATGGGAATATTCGACATTGAGAAGAGGACTTGCCAGGTCACGAACGATTTTTCCATCCAAACGAGCGACGATGACGCTGAGAAAGGATCTCAAGAGGAGAAAGGCAGAGTGAGTGAGGAGGATGGCCAAGTCCTTGTGAAAGATGATACGGAGCAGGATAGCCCTGATCTGACGGAGAAATGAACGATCGACACTTGGTTTTCCTGTCGCGATCACTGCAAAGTCACCAGCCATGTCCGACCAGGAACCGGAGCCATCTCAAACATCACTTTGTAGCTGGAGTATAGGGGTGAGAAAGCACACATCCGCGCGGTGCTATAGTGTAGTGGTTATCACTCGGGATTTTGACGTTGGATTCCCGAAACCCAGGTTCGAACCCTGGTAGCACCTCTACTTTGACTCTACTGTCAATTTTTTGTCATGTGACAATCTTATTCTTTTCCTACCCATCCATCATGGATGTCCGCTCGGCTGCGTCTTCTCCCAGCCTCACCCTGTCCCTCTCAAACTCCTCCAGCTCTCCTCCACAGCCCACAACACCACCACCGAGGCAGCCCAGACCTCGCTATCCAGACCGAGGCAGAGTCCCCTTGCACCGTCGAGGCACCTCCAAGACCTACGAACACCTCGAAGATCTCCTGCGCGAGGCTGGCTACAAGGAGACCCGCATTTTTACACCAGACTCTGACAATCCTATCCATCGTGTTCCAGACAACGACCAACACTCGTCCAAAAAACAAGGGGTTGGCGCTGCTGTGGTCGGATTTCTAACTGGTTTGGTCACAGGCGGCAATAACAGCCTCACTCGCGCAGACTCAACACAGCAGGTCCAATCCGACCATGTTCACTCAGATTCTCGGCCTAGCTTGTGTACAAACAGCAGGCCACAGACGCCGTCCATCGACGCCACTCCAAAAGCTTCAAATTCAAACTCCAAGTACTCTTCCTTGCACTATCATCCATCTATATCAGCATCACCTCCCAACCAATCATCACTTACTCAATCTCGCCCTTCCATCACCCGTGTGCCTGGGAGACTACCCACTCTTCAGCATCCTTCACGTGCAGGAAATTACCTTCGTCACATGGTTTCCACTCCTTCAATCCCACATGCCTGCCCCCATTTCCAGAGAAATTCCTGTGTATATAATGAACCACCCGAATCAACGGATAAACCCTCTCTGCCAAGAAACTGGCTAGATAATGTCGCCCGTGCTATCATATTTGGTGTTGCTGCAACAGGTGTCACCACCACTGCCTCCAACACGTCTCACCCCCAAAGAACCCTTCGAGCCACCCGGAGTTCCTTATCCCAGACGACCCTTGCACGCACCGACAAACCTAACCCACGTCGATCAGGTCTCTCAGACAAGACCAATACTGTCTCAGCTGAACCACCTGCACTCTTCACCCGACTCGAGAAAGGCCGTGCACCCTGTTTACAAGGTCTGCTAAAGGCCCAAGTTGTATGTCGCAGTGCACCTGCAAGTCGTGCTTCTTCGACCGTCCGTGGCTCAAATGCCGGTGGGCGTCGCGGGGCTGGTACAAGACAGCCATTAAAGAGATATTTCAAGGAAGGTATCGAGATTGACGACAAGGCCCGTGGACGACAGTATCACTCGAAATTCAAACCAAAAGAAACGAAAAACAAGAAAGCAGATGCTGGCAAACCTCGTGTCCCAAGTCTCGCACGAACGCGTATCGAAGGCGATGGTTGGCACACTCTCCGCTCTCGTGCCCCTACTCCCCAAATCCGAATAAACTCAGCTGCGCATTTCTCATCCGACTCGGAGACGTCCCGATTCCTTTCTTCTTCTCCCTCACCCAGCGACCGCCGTTACGCCAGACCCACATCTGGTTTGAGTTCAAGTTCAAGATACGTCTCCGCCCGTCGCTCCTACTTGCTTGATTCGTCGTCCACTTCTGAATCCGCCTATGACGTTTCTACCGATAGTGATGAGTCTGATGATTCTGATGAATCTGATGATGAAGGAGAATTGACGCTCGCGCGTATGCTCGTGCCTCCGAAACGTCAACATTCTATTCAGTCCCTTCGTAGACACCTTCATTTGCATTTTATCTCTTCACCACCACCACCACCGTCTCCTCCTTCTTCCCGCACCGCCTGCTCTAGTGTGAATTCTGAAGCTACGATTCGCCCCTCTTCGTTATCACATCGTCCCTTGTATCGTTCATCGTCATCATCATCTACTGCTACACTTCGTTCTTCACGACTTGTCACGAGCAGTGGTCGTGATGGTGGCACGATAACTGTTGGGAGTCGTGTATCGTCATTCTCAGTCGCCCAATCCCGTCTTTTCGATCTCGTTAATAGCAGTTGCGAAAAAGACTTGACAACATCTTCCCCTTCTCTTCCTCCCCTTCCAACAACACCAGCACCAACACCAGCACCAACACTGACTCAAAGACCAACAGCAGGAGGAGGACGTGAATAGGAACGCGAACGGCATAAACTCAGATACTCACATCGTCAACCAACTGAAACCAACAACAACAACAACAACAACAACAAGGACAAGAACAACGCCACCATCCTCCCAACCTCTTCAACAACAACCAACCCGAAACCGAAACTGAAATCGATCGAAAACGTAAAAGGTAAATCAAGACTCGACTTACCTCGTTAACCACATCATCATCAAAGAAAGAAAGAAAAAAAGAAAAAAAAGAGAAGGAAGTGTTCAAATCACCAATGACAGTTTTGTGTGTGTCCCTTTTTCTTTTTCTTTCCCTTCCTTTCTCTAACGTCACCCTAACAAATTGGAATTGGAATTCAAATTCAAATTTAGATTTAGTGTTATTCGTTTTTTTTGTGTTTCAAGGGGGAAAAAAAAATTATCGTACAAAGAAAATAATCATCTTCTTTTCTTTCTTTCTTTCTTTCTTATCAGGGGGTTTAATCACTTTTTCTTCTTTTTCCTTCTTTGGTTTTGTTTAACAATTAAAAATCCTAAGTCTATTAATATACTATTGTTATGTGCCATCATTCATCATTTGACGACCGACCACCGTTCGAGCCCTGCCCCCAGATTAATCAAACTTGAAGCTTGATCATAATCATTCATGATTACCAGTTCTCATCAAAAGCTCAGTTCCATTCCAGTCTTTCCACAAAACAAAAGTGCAGTGCGCACAACCCATCATGTGAAGCGAACCTATGAAAAAAGGGACGTAGAAATGAAACAAGTATCACCATGCTACAACAGAGCCTGCATGGGAAAAGGGAGCAAACAAAGAAACTCGTATGTGGGAAGCGATAAAACATAGTTGCATACAACGACAGCGAGTTATGAAACGACCGAGTCTACAACATGTAATTAATAACAAAAGAGACAATTGAATGCTTTGAATGAACAAGGTTGATGTAGAGCATACACAGCAAGCATGTGAGGTGACTCAAGTAACAATAGCGAGACGCTGTGCTAGTGCCTGCACTAGCTTGGTCTCAACTCCAAACTCCTGAGCGAGATCGATGAAGTGTTGACCGCTGGCATTTTGGTCCTTGATCTCGTCGTCAGCGGACCTCTGGGTTGATGATTGGATGGGGGTGATAGTAGTACCCGTGTTGGGCGTGGTTGATTGTCGTGAAGCAGTTTCACTATCAGTTTTCGTTACAAGAATAGAATTGGACGAAGCAAAGGTTGCAAGCTTTCCCATTTGTAGACCTGTGAATGCTGTAGGAAAAATGAGACCCAGAGAATCTGGATAAATCGATTGAACCCCTAACCTTGGCATCGGGAGATGGTTTGAACCAGTCTTGTCAGAAGCTCCGTGCTATATCCATGCTTTGCAGAAGCTTCATCCTTCAATGTCCCGAGACGGCTGAGTAGGGTTTCGACAGCAGCTAACGATACCTCAGCTACAATGCATGCACCAGAGAGAACGAACGAACCGAAAGAAACATCGAATAACATGTCCCTCACACCAGCTGACCAGAAGACGCGGCTATCCACGTCTGCAGGGAATTTACTGAGAATGCTGATAAGGGAATGGAAGGGCAAGGAAGGAACTTTGAGAAAATGTGACTAGAAACTATTTGATTACAACGTTAATCGGAAATCACTAAAGACTCACATCAGGCTCGCGAATGAGATATAGCAGCCCTGCAACTTCGTTTTCCGTCAGGAGGCCGCCTTCAAGGGCGCTAATGATCTGTTCGCCTTGCAGTCTAGCGAGCGAAGGCCGAGAGCCATCGAAAGTACCCCTCCAGCGGGGAAATAACTGATAAGGAATTTAAGGAGTTCTGTTGTAATTGATCACAAAAACAGCTCACTTCTGCCATGAGTTCCTCTTGGCTACTACGTGTGATAGTAACACCACGGGCACGACGTCCACGTCCCAAGACACTGCCCCTTTCCTTCCTCCTGCCTTCAGGACCAATAGCTTCCCCGCGCAAGATGGCACCGGCAATTTGTTGGTTCTCGATCTCAACGTAAGCGTGACTGAGTGTTTTTCCTTTGCAGTCAAGCAGGACATGGACTAGCTCTACTGGCTGCTGCAGCCATGTGATAACTTGGGATGGAGTGATATCCTGGAGAAGAACATAAGTACAAATATAAGATAGCTCAGTCATCGGAAGCTTGCCCAAGGAACATTATCAATTCTGAGAACGACGCCGTCCTTGGAAGTCTGTCCAGAAGTAATGCTAGGGATCAGTGGACTGCTGTCCGGACTGATACCATCCTCGTGCTTCGGGGTACTAGCCCGAATTTCATTAGGCGAAAAATCAATTGCAAAATCAAAGCCACATTCAAGTTCACTGAAATCGTCATTCTCGGGTAGGATGCTTGGTCCTTCGACGGTATTGAAACTGCTGGGGGGAGAAAAGATTGGGTCAAAGAAAGATTTGCCAGACATCGTGTCTTTTTGTTCTGAAAGCAGCATAAGCACCAAAGAAAATAAAAGGTCACAGGAAGCCTACCCGTAGCAGCCAAACCTCTTTTTGTCTGAGAGTTGACGATAAGCTTGAAGTCCTGGACACTTTGTTTGCAGACAGCACACTCCATGTCCTTTTCTCCAACAATGTTGAGGGCACTTGTCAGGCAGGCGGAACATAGGGGATGACCACATGGTTTCAAGATAGCTAAACTTGGAGCACTCTTAACAAGACATACAGAACAATCGGAAGCACTAGAAGGTTCAAAGGAGATCAAATCTGAAGTCATAGGAAGAATCATGGAGGCCGCATTACGCGACGGATGCTGAGGCATTGGCTTATGGATGACAGGAAGCGAGAGATCACCCGATGGAATGGGAATTTGGGCTGGTCTGACAAAAGGAACTGCGTTGGTTTGCTGAAATTTCCTGGAGGTATCCCGCTGATTGTGAATAAGATGAGGGAAGATATCATATCTATGCGAATTTTGCTGAGGCTGTGACTGCTCAAAGGAGTGAAAATGATGATCTAGACTATCACCAATATTCAAGGTGTTGCCAAAACCAAACTGGATTCCACTGTTCTGGAAAGGATCGGGATTGTAATTGTAATTTGGGTGGCCAAAGGTATTTGCTTGGTGTGCTTGCAGATTGATTGAAAAAGACTGGTCCTCATGAACAGCGTCATGATTCGTTTCATGCTCATATTCGTGTTCATCGATATCAAAGAGCTCCATTGACATATCATTGGAATAGCCAAAGTTGAAGGTGTTGTGGGCATTCTGCGGCGTTCGAACCTGTTGAGGATGAGCAGATGATCCTCAACTTGGAAAGGCGACATACGACACCAAAAGCCTCCCGCCGCCGTGTGTACGCCGGGTCAGTGAGGCTACCTTTGAGCTTGAGCTGCTTGACAAGATTCTTGTTTGGCGGTGGGGTAGACAGCAGATTCACAGGCTGTCTTTGTGACTGGCGGGAACGAAGTGGTGATACAGGTGCCGGGGAACGAGCAATCGTGTTTCGGGAAAGGGTTGGAGACACAGTCTGAGGAGGCACATAAGAGTTCTGTGAATGAGCCCGAGCCCGAGTCGGCACTGCACAGTTTTCCGATTGCGACGACAAAAAAGCTGGGAGCAAAGCTGGATATGATAGATATATGCGCTCTTAGGTTATGATTTCGAATACCTTTTGAGGAAAGAATATTAGAATCCTTTTCTGCGTCAGAGATGCTGTCTTGAGTGGCTATACGCGCTGACTTAGGTCCTGCGCATATAGAGAAAAAGTCAAAAAGCACCTTCATCATCACTGTAATGTTGTTTTTCCTGGCTCTTATCACTAGAAGAAACACGTATACCATTTTCGCTGGCCCGGGACCGCCAACTGTCTGTGACGTCTGCAGCAGCCTTGTCGTGAACATTTCTTGCTCGCGATAATCCTAATGATCCAGGTATGAAGGCCGTACGTTTCCTGAGACTAAGACTAGGGTTATCCGGGGTAGTAAGGGTAGAGGAGTTGTTAGAACCAGTAGAACGGAGACTGAGAGGAGTGTACGGAGTCGATGGAGTGAGGGGAGAACGATAAAATGACTGAGAGTGACGATATTGCTGGCGGGGCGCTCGCTGGGGAGTGACAGGATGATCTTTTGAGGAACGAGATACCGCAGGAGATGTAGGCACAGAATGCGAAAGGAACGCTGGCTGCAGACGAGACATGGCGGTCAATGGCAACTGACAGTGACACCAGCAGAGACGCGCTAAGTAACGTCATGTGCCTCCATGTTCTGATCACATGCCCTGAAAGAGGCTCAAACACACTTAAAATACTCGGATCAATCATTGTCATCTCCATTGCATTGTACACATTCTTATTAATACATCCGCAAATTGGTCCACAAGCATTCTAAACAGGTCTGCATCTGGTATCGGTAGAAGCGACCAAACCCATCATACAAAAGAGGAATAGGCAGGATGTTCAAATCTGGTCATGGACAGTTGTCTAATATCCTCTCATATGGCATAAATTTTTTGTCGAGGGAACTGGACTCATCCTTGACAATACACAGTCTCCTGCATCTCCAATACGTCTGTATCCCTCTATTACCTTCCAAGGCATACTTTCTCAATGTCTGCCAATCGCTATCTACTGGTTAGATTAAAAACATTATCTTTAGTTGACGATTGCGAGAGACTTCTCAAGTTATAAATACATCCGACAACAACTGGGGTGACTTGCACCGCCGGACTGCAAGTTCAGAAGCCTCAGTATCTTCCAGCTCATGAAAACTCACTTCCTTGATTTTGAGCTTTAGAGACGTTGACCTCTACGTAGAAGGAAAGTGTTGAGTGATTTCTTGCTGTTGATTAGAAGAAACCAAACAGGTATATTGGCCATTGATCATGGTCCTCGACAAAGCGGAGGGGAGATTACCAATCGTTCGATTTATCTGAAATGAAATAAAGCAGTGACCTCGTAGCTCTTGCTCTGGTCTTAAAAATCATCCTCAGAAAATATTTGTCGATGCTCTGTACGACCGTATACTCACCTACCATTTCGTTCCACAATGACGAAACTTTATTCCTCTACTTCTCCTTATAAGCCTTGAAAAACGTGTCTTCGTCATATCCTAGCTCCACATGAAAAATCAAAACATCTATAACCATGGAGCCTCACGATCTCCTTTTCTGCTCAAATCATTTATATAAACACACACTCTTCGCATGGAGATCTACAGGTCATTAAACGACCTCTCACAGTTCAAGGTCTTCTATAATGCTTTCCAGAGTTATCTCCCGAAAACGTGCACTGACAAGTTCATTCAAAAACCTTGCCCATTCAGTACTCATCAATACCTTTCTCAAGGCCTCAAAAATACTCCTACTGATCCCTATTTTGGGCACAAATACATAGCCATGGCCCTTGCAAAACAAATCACTTCAAGTCCTGCTCTTCGACGACGTCGCCGTCCAACCGCCTCCGAACCCTTCTCCTCAAGTTCTTTCGACATTTATATCGCACGAGTGATCCACGTCTGCCGAGTACCCGCTATTGTACCCTACGCCGTCCTCTACCTACTAACTGCTGTTTCTCGAACTTGCGACTGCGAGAAGCGTATGAATTCCCAAAACGAAAAACCAAACAACGACACTCACGACAGTTCGAACAAACCGCCTTCGATATTCTCGCACCGTCTCTCACAGTTCTTATCCGGCGATCCATTCAAACGACGACGACGACCTTTCTGGACAGCTTACCATTTCTTCATAGGGGGACTCCTATACGTACTCAAAAGACATCACAAAAATTACCCTCCATCTACATTAGCCAAAACCTCAGGAGTCGAAATGGATGACCTCATCCACATCCACATCGCCATCTCGTTTCGCGTGAATAGAGACACAGCATTAACCCTCGCATGGATGATCAAAGAATCAGAGTTCAGAAGCTTGAGTGATGTCGAGTGTCCCATAGCCATTTCCCATCGCAAGAGATTGGAAGAGAGGAAAAAGAATCGTCGTTCCTCCTTGGGACACATGCTGTCAATCAGGAGGTCTAGACGAAAGTCAACGCCCTCGATCGAGTCTCATCATTCGTGGACCTCCTTTTCTAAACTTTCATGCTCGTCATAGCCTTTTTGTTCAAAAATTTATAACGCAGTGTACGTACAAATTCTGCGGTAGATTTCTTTGTCATTTCTTTGTCGTACATATCATTTCCTCCGATGTGACTTTTGTACAGTCTATTTTTATACTCACCATCATTATAGTTTGATGGATCACCATGATCGTGATATGATGTGTACTCATCAGACAATTGTGCTATCAACTCCTCGTGCCATCCATCAAACTGCACCTTACGTTCCATGATAATGAAGGATTTATCAGCATCTCAAACCTCGTATTTTCTAGAGCACAAGCGCCCAAAAGGGATAACGCTCAATATATATCAAGTGGTGGTCAAACGGTATGTCGAGAAGAGTAGTACTACGTGCACTGCCAATAACCCAATTAATAAGCATCATACAAGTAACAAACAGCGCATAAGTCTATAAATTTTTTTCGACCAGCAGACCACCCCGATAACCAGCCCAAAAATACTCATTACTACCCAACTCAGACCCCAACTCTAGTCGTCGTCCCTCCTACCACGGAATGTCTTGTTCCTACGCTCTCCCCCAAACCGGGACCCACCGTCTGAATTCCTTCTGTATCCACCGTCTGAATTCCTTCTATATCCATCGTCTGAATTCTTCCTGTATCCACCGTCTGAATTCCTTCTATATCCATCATCCGAATTCCTCCCGTATCCACCGTCAGAAGACTGTGATTCCCTCGCCTCTCTTGACCTCCTATTTCCTCTGCCCATCCACGGAGTCTTCGAAGGTGCTTTGAATCCGCGTTTCCGAGCATCATTCATCATCCTCTCTTCCTTTCTCCTTTCTTGTTGCTCCAACCTCTTTTGTTCACCCAAAAGCCCCAATTTCTCCCGCATCGTTGTCGAGACATATGGTTTGGGGATGCCGAAAGCCACTTCAGCCCATACCTGGCATGCCTCCAGAACTTCTGATTTATAAAGATCGAGTTCCTCTGAAAGGCCAATGTAATAACCGAGGAGTGAGGCAAAAGTGTCATCATACGCTTGTGGCTCGCCTCCGGAAACAAGATCAGATATCACACGTGGAATGTCTTCGACTATAGGTACTATAGTCTCAGCTGGGAAGAAATTGCTTTTGAAGACAGTGGGATTGCGTGGTGTAGATCTAGGTTTCTTCACAACAGGGATCTCACCGCCCCAGAAAGCTTTCGGATCCTCGTCGTATTTCTTGGCAATCTCAAGGAGTTGCGAAGTGTGTTCCTCGACAGTCAGTGGTTTCAATGGAAGGTGTTTCATCTGAGTTGAGAGGAACTTGCGCTCGAAAGGAAGGATGACAAGGTCTCCTCGTCCCTCTGTTCCTGCACGTCCAGTTCGTCCAACACGATGAACATACACCTCTCCGGACTTTGGAACACCCACTTGAATCACACGAGTGACACCAGGATAATCAACACCCCTTGCCGATACGTCCGATGTTACAAGCACACTGGCCCCCATCTTGTCACTTCTGAATGCATTAGAAGCTCGTGTCCGAGAGTCCTGCGACTTCTGTGAATGTAACTCGTAAACCGAAGTATGGTTACCCGCAGGAAGTGAATCTTTTCTGGCCACTCTTAGGAAATCGGCAAAAAGGGCTGTGAATTTTGTTGTGGGGAGGAAAACAATGGTTTTTGATTTTTTGGGATTGGTTAATTGGTCATGGGCCAGGAGACGGAGGATATGAGAGAATTGTTCTCCAGCAGCAGGAAGGACAGTGTGGTATTGCGGGATGTGGGCGTGTGTGGGAGGGGCATCGTCTGAAACACAATTTATGTATTTGTAGTTCGATGAGAGGGATTCGCTAGCGATCTTGCGAATAGCAGGGGAAAGGGTAGCAGAAAAAAGGAACGTTTGCCGCTCTGGGGAAGGAGGAAGGTATTTGAGTAAATTCGTAATATCAGGCATGAAACCCATGTCCAAGAGCGTGTCAGCTTCATCAAGGATGAACTAGAACCTCGTCAGAGGCTTTGATAAATTACGAGACAAGATCACTCACCGTCTGAGTATGGGCAATGCTTCCAGACACTCTCTCAGATGACTCCAAAAGATCATTCATACGGCCAGGAGTAGCGACAATGATATCGGCCCTTCCATAATTGAATTCTCTCAACTGACGCCCCCTATTCTCTCCACCGACAAATAGATGTACTTGGATGTCCTTGAGATGTTGCACCAGCTTGACTGCCTCATTGGCGATCTGCGTCGCCAACTCCCGCGTAGGACTGATAATGAGGATACCTGCGTGCGACGATGCAAAGCGGTCACCGCCGAAACGACTTGAGCCATCTTTTCCACCCTGTCTGGACCTCTGGAGAGTTTTCAGGCGAGCTTCCACGGCAGGAATCAAAAAACCAAGTGTTTTTCCCGTTCCAGTCTTGGCTTTCACCATAAGGTCCCGCGAAGAAGGATTATCAGGGTCATGAGGCTGCGCGAGTTGAGGAATTAAAGGAAGTACAGCGGCTTGAACGGGCGACATGGTCTTGAGTTGGAATGGGCCTTGAGTGAGTGCACGATATATGCCTGGGTGCAACTCATTTTGCAGGGACGAGAATTGGGGCGGCTGGTTCTCATTTTCTGTAGCTTCTGCTGGCTCGGGGAGGCTCGTTCCCGTTTCCTCGGCCTCGGTGTCTGTTTTCTGAACTTCTGAAGTTGCCACAGACGACTGCTGGCGCGTGGCTAAGGGTATAGGCCGAAGCAGTACTACACGAATCCTCGATAAGACATACAGCACACTGGAATCAAGCACATACCATTGCTGACAGGCTTCGCGGCCAGAAGAACATAAGAACGGCCAATGAAAGGGCCTGAAGTAATTCTGGGGCGAATGAAGCATGTGCGGGCGACGCGAGCCCAGACAGAAAACGACATGCTGGCCGAACAACAACCGCTTTTCCAAAATTTTCAATAGTTTTGACCGCCGCCGGCGCCGACCGGTGATTGCCGACCGGAGTCCATGGGTGAGCCGTTTTCAATATTTTACGAAACACTCAGAACGCAGAGCTCTTCGCAATTAGACTAGATGTAGCCAATGCAACAGCCCTCAGGGGCAATGGACTCTCTTGTCCTCTGGTAAGAGGGTATGCTCAACGGGTGACGGATAATCATGCAGCCTCGTCAGACGAGCACAATGTCACGTGCGATGCTGTCCTGAGGTATGTTACTTTGTTTTGTTTTCAATAATGCAGGCAGGATTGATACAACATGCGCACGATGACTTGGTGACAGACGTGTCATATGACTTCTACGGTCTACGCCTTGCCACCTGTAGTCTTGACCAAAGGTAATTGCCCTAAATACTCTCCTTGCTCCTCCGCAATTCATTATCTCCTATCACAGAATAAAAATATGGCAATTCGATGAGGCAACAGGCTCTTGGTTCGCTCAGGATGAATGGAAGGTAAACACATCGTATCTGACTTTTGTCTACTTCTACAACTGTACATATACAGGCACATGAGGCTCCGGTGGCAAGAGTCAGCTGGGCACATCCTGAATTCGGACTAATCCTTGCATCGTGCTCCTTTGACCGGACAACCAAGATTTGGGAACAAGCACCCTCTGGTAATCTACTCGACCCTCAACTCGGGGGAGCCGCGGCAACTAGTGGTGGTGGAGGGACCCAACCCGTTTCGCATTGGATTGAGAGGAGCGTTATGACCGAGAGTAAAGGAACAATGCGTGATGTCGCTTTTGCTCCTCATTATTTTGGCCTCAAGCTTGTACGTCGTTTGCCTTTCGACCTCGTAAGACCAGCCTGACACACTTCAGGCTACAATTGCATCCGACAATGTTCTCCGTATCTACGAATGCATAGATCGAACAAATTTCACGACTTGGCAATTGCTACAAGACATCGATGCGGCAAACCTTCCTTCCTCATCTACACCCACATATCATTCTCACGCCCAGGCTATGACAGTCGGGACCCCAACACAAACGTTCTCTTCTTCCTCCCTTGGTGTTGCGAGTGGTGGGCAAGAGAAAACCAACTACGCAGATCACGCGCAAGCTCTATCTCAAGGTCTTGCG
>Ga0157365_10000347_pt1 | contig 20317 bp, 15 predicted proteins | sample AttsexASBM3_FD_111478 | JGI IMG/M metagenome (GOLD analysis project Ga0157365, IMG submission 111478) | Fungus gardens microbial communities from leaf cutter ant in Ribeirão Preto, State of São Paulo, Brazil - Atta sexdens ASBM3 | ecosystem: Host-associated > Fungi > Mycelium > Unclassified ... | reverse complement strand
GATGTCCCAGACCAGCCCCAAGGCCCCGATGATCCCGAAACGCAGGAACTGCGTGATGAGCTGTCTTGGCGCCCGGGGGTAGAAGAGGCGTTTCTTCAGCAAGGGGCAGGGCCTTTCGCAATCACCGGTAGATGGCGACAAGCTGGTAAGACGATCGCGTAACGGATGCAAGGCTCGGTAGAACGCGATCCCGTTCAGATCACTTCAATGAGGGGAGCGCCCAGGTTCGATTGCCCGGGGGATATCCCGGGGTGGCGCCGCCTGCGGTATCTTGCACACTAAGCTTTTCCTCGGAAAAGGAGAGCCGATATGAATGCAGCATCTGCCCTGGTTACAGGGGGGGAGCCGCGGTATGGGCGTGGCCATCTGCAAGCGTCTGGCACAGAATGGGTTCGATGTCGTTTTGACCCATGCGCATAATGAAGCCCGTGCCCTCATGACGAAGGCGGCCATCGAAGCACTGGGGCGACGTGCGCTTGTGATACGGACGGATCGACACTTTGGTGTGCAATACAGGGGGCTATCCCTATGGTCTGATTGACAGCATGAGCGATGCTGAGATCGAGTCCACGCTCTCTCAACCTGCGCGGGGCCATGATCGAGACAGCCGCCGCGCTGCCCCATATGCGCAAGGGGGGGAGCCTTATTTATATGGGATCGGCTTTCGGTGAGCGCATGCCGCTGCCAGGTGTGTCGGTCTACGCCGCGACCGAGGCGGCGCTGGTCGGGTTCTTGCGAGGCGTTGTGCGTGATGTCGGTCCGCGCGGCATTACGGCCAACGAACGCGGTCCAGCCCGGCCCGATCGATACCGAATGGAACCAGGCGGACGGGGCCCATGCTGAAACGCTTGCAAGCTTTGTCGCCAGTGGTGCCTTTGGCGAGACAGGGCATATCGCTGCGGCTGTGTCCTACCTTGCGGGCCCGGCAGCCAGCTATGTGAACGGAACGACGCTCACCGTCGGTGGCGGGTTATGCGCGTGACAGCCGGGCCCTGCGCCAGCTGAACCAGCCCCAGATTGCAAGCCCTGTGAGTCCTGCATAGAGCCCCGCACTGAGCCAGAGACTACGCTCGATGAACAGGGCCACATAGGCGCAGTCTACGGCGATCCAGAGGGGCCAGCAGGCAATGAAGCGGCGTGCTGTCCAGATCTGGCCAATCACACTGAACACGCTCAGCGTTGCATCGGTCATCGGAGCAGCGTCGCTCGTCCAATGCCGGAGCGCGACGCCCAGGACCGTGCTGGCCGCGACACCCAGAGCAAGATCTCGTGCCAGGATGGCGCGACCGATAGGCCTTACGGCAATGCCCGCCTCCCTGCGCGCCACGCGATACCAGTCGTACCAGCCTTTCAGGAGAAACAGGCAAAAGACGATCTGCAGCGCGGAATCCGCGTAGAGCCGGGCTCTTGCGAAGACGACCAGATAGAGAAGTGAGGCGAGCAGGGAGCAGGGCCAGCCGAGCACGCGTCGCTGCGCTGTAAGGGCAATGCCCATCATGGTCACGATAACGGCCAGAGCTTCGATCGGGGACATCACCGTGCGTTGCCCAGACTGTCCGGGGACGCGACGAGATCCAGCAATTTCTGCCCATTCTTTGTGCTGAACCAGCGCGCATGGGCCACGAGATAAGTGTCATGGGTGACGCGCGCGAGTGCAGGTTGCTCGACAAGACAAGTGTAATACCAGATCTCCGAACAAGCGAAGGAAACGTGGGCGAGGGGAAGAAATGCGGCGATGCCCGCCCTATCCTGCGCAGTGAGCGGCCATTCTTTATGATAGCCGCGCAGGAAAGCGCGCACTTGTTTCCAGCCGACCGAATAATCCGGCGCGGTGTCTGGTGTTGCGTGCGGCGTGAGCCATCCGATCATGCTGCGCTCCAGGGCAACGGCGAGGTCGAAACCCCGCGTCGTCAGATCGGCCATGCTGAAATCGAACGGTACGCCTGCGAAGTAAGATACTTCATCGTTCAGCCCTGCGCTGCTTTGCGGCGCAGGGCGCTCATGCCAGATGAGGTTGGAGCCGTGCCAGTCGCCATGACCCCACCGTAGGACCGGCGCCACAAGAAGGGGGGCTGCACGTTCGAAATGGGGCGTCAACGCAGCAATCAAGGCGTGATCTCCCCCCAGATCCGTCAAAGCCTGTTCTAGGTCAGGCATCGATGCGATCCATGCCCGCAGCCCTGACGCCGGGCCTTGCGGGCCACAGAGCGGGGTGAGTGCAGAGACGAGGGAGCGCTGGGCACGAGACGGCGCGGAGTATCCCTCTGCTGCACGATGAAAACGCGCCAGTGCATTTCCGGCCTCGAATGCCTGATCAGCAGTGAGATATGACTCCCATGACATGCGATCGCGATAAAGATCCTGTCCGTCCAGCGCCGGGAAACACTCATAGCACCAGATCGCACCATCTCTGCCTTGCGATGAGTACGTGGTGTCGCCCGAGGACGTGGCACGAGGCAGGGCCACCGCCAGACCATGCCGGGCCAGATGTGCGATGAAGTCGTGTTCCTGACGCAAGGCGGCCGCATCACGCAGGGCGCGATGATGACGCTTGAGAAACCAGATGGCGCCAGACCCGTCCCGCAGGCGCGAAACGGCGGAAAACGGGCGCGCGCTGTGCCACTCGATGGCCTCTTCGCAGGTGAGGCCGAAGGCGCCCAGAGCCTCCTGTGCCTCGTTTTTCGTAATCAGGGGCCAGTCACGCTTGGCCTCCTTGCCCCAGAGGCCGAACTGACCGGGGGGCTCGGGCGTTCCGGTCATCAAAAGCCGGCTGTTGCCGTCGCGAGGGCAGAAAAGCCACCGCCGATATAGTAATCCGGTACGCTTCCCGCGATGGTCGTTCCATAACGCCCGAGGGTATCCCGTGCGTTGAGCGTGGGGTCGGCAACGCCCGAAAGATAGTGCTCATTGGTGATGTTAATGAAGTTCAGACGGATCGACGGGGCTTTCAGGCGCTTTGCATCAGAAAAACGATAACCGAGCGTCAGATTACCTGTCGTATGATCGCTGATACGCTCGTCATTGGTGAAGGTGGCGTATTGCCTGCCGGTGTACTGAATGGCGGCAAACCCGAAAACATGTCCGTCATCATAGGAGAGCCCCGCCGAGGCCTGTAGCCGGGGGCTGCGCACCGCGGTTTTGCCAGCAGTGGGCAACAGATCTCCGTTGCTTGCAATGTTGTTGTCGATCGTGGCGTGCAGATACTCGCCGGAAACATAGGGCGCCCAGTGATGCCAGGGCCGAAGACCAATCTCGACATCCAGACCACGGGAGGTCTGGCCCCCCGCATTCATGGTCGAGGATACCGGGGTGTTGTTGATCAAGACCTGCGTCTGGATCTGCCTGTTGGTAAAGTTATAGTTGAAGAAGGTCAGGCTCCCTGTCACGAGCAGCCCGCTATATCGATATCCCAGCTCTTCGGAGATGGAATATTCGTTGCGCAGATCTCCCGAGCCAGTAGTGCTGGTCGCGCCACTCGTCGGATCGTAGTTATTGTAAAGCGCCGTGAAGGCGGGAGCTCTGAAATTGGTTGTCGTATTCACGAAGATCTGGTGGCGTGCGGTGATTTGGTAGCGCAGGCCAAGCCGGGGGAGCGGTACGGCGCTATTGCTGCCCACGTGATATTGCGGGCCCGGTACGGCATTCGTTCCAACGCGGCTGACCATCACCTCCTTGAAACCGGCCTCGATCAGGAGCCGGTCTGAAAGCAGGTGCATCCGGTCGCCAATATACAGGGCATTGGTCATGCTGATCGTGTGATTATCGCCAGCAACATAGATGCCGCCATCCGACAGCCGGACGAAATTGCGGGTACCACTCCCCCAGATATTCGGAGACCCGCCATTTGCAGAGACGGGCGAGAAAGACTGGACTTCGTGATCGTCGCCGTAATCGAACCAGTATCCGAGCACGGTCTCGTTCCAGCCCTGCTTCCACGCGATTTCGGAAGTGAATCCTGAGCGGTAGCTGCGCTGGGTGTAATTGGCGCGTACGATCGCCTGACCGTCTTGGGCGCTCGGTAACGACAGGACATCGCCCAGAGCCTGTGTGCCCGTGTAGAGCCCACTCAGGGGAAGGGTGGAACCGCCAGGGACGTTTCCATAGGCGCCCTGGGCATAGGGCGTGGCATTGAAGGTCAGGTGATCCGTCAGTGCGAGCGAGACGGGAGCACCCATATACAGGGTCCGCTCCGGCGCGCGCCACAGGCGCTGATAATACTGGGCCTCCTCCGGGTTTGACGGATCATACTTGCCCGAAAGCGCATTGGCCGAAGACACGCCGTACAATTTGAAGGCGTCCTTCGAAACCTGCGGGTAGTAGCTCGTGATCGTGCTGTTGAAACTGCCGAGCAGAGATGCGTGGGAGCGTTCACCGATATCGCGTACCAGCTTGAAATCGATATGATGGCGCATGTCATGGCCCGGCCCACGCCAGTTTTCAGCGCTCGTGTGGGAGTAGGACACAAAGCCGCGCAGCCCGGTATGCCCGATCAATCCGGTATCGAGACGCAGGAATTCGCGGTTCGTATTGTATGAGCCATAGGAAACCGAGGCTGTGCCTCCCGCCTTGCGAGCCGGATCACGGAAACTCAGGCTCATGAGGCCGCCAGCCGCATTGAGCACCGGGCTATCAAGATCGGCGGCACCCTGGCTGAGGGCGACCTGCCGATAATTCTCGCCATCTGCAAACTGACTGGGATAGCCCGAGTAAAAGGCCAGATCGTTCAGCGGCATGCCCTCCAGCACGTAACCGATCGAATCCGTATTGAGCCCACGCACGGAAATTGTGGTCTGGGGGGAGAGCCCCATGGCATCGGACGCAGCGACATTGGCACCGGGCAGCATCGAGACCAGTTGGTAGGCGGTCGAGATGGGGGCCTGCTTGGCGATGAACGCGCTATCCACTGCGCTGATCGAACGCACCGCGTGCTGGGCTTCGATCAGCCCACCACCGCGCTCGGCCTCGCGTTTTTCCGGCTCCGTCGCCTTGACCGTAATCTGTTCGGATTTCGCTTTTTTTACCGGAATACTGGCCCCGCGTGCATTCTGGGCGGCGATGACAATGCTCGCGCCACATCCGGCAACGCCGCAAAGAAGCCAGAACCTGCGTGCGGATCGGCGCGAGGGGGCCAGGTGAAATGCCACTATCATAATCCAGCTGTCAGGGCGCGTCGGCTTTGCGGGGGCGGGGCTGCCGGGCAGGCCAGGCTACAGGGAAGGGTCGATATGAGAGCAATTCTCATAGAAGACCCATCGCGGCAAGACCAATCGCCCTTCTGGCTCAAAGCCTCGCCTCATGGGCGTCGGCCTATCCCGGCTCGCTGGACATACCGAGATTCATGCCGAGCTAACGCGTCGCCAGGGTTCTGCCGCCATTGATCGCAATCACGGCGCCAGTACTTCATCAGTGGGCTTTCGGCGCCGTGGTCTCCGCCCCATACATGTTTCGGCACAGGGCGAGAGCGGTCGTCATCTGGGCGCGCACCCTGATTTCTGCTATTCGGCCATGCAGCAAGGGGAGGAAGCGTGCGTGGTAGACCGGATCGTGGAACCGCAGATCATCGAGCAGCATGTTGGTGGCTGGGTCATCAAACGCGATACGGATAATGCGCCTCATCGCGCCGGTCCTGAGGATATCACGTTTCTGAGCCGGTTGCTGTCTGAACAGGGTGCGCGTTCGGAAGCCGAAGCGATCGAGGCGGTGGCCTCTGCCCTTGCCGGTTGGCTCGTGCAGAAAGCGCGCGGGGAGCGCCCATCATCGCTCGCAGAGGACGATCACCTTGCGTTGATCAGACTTCTCCCGCCGGTAGGGATGGTAGAGGACGGGACTGCGGATGCGGATCTCGATACGGCAGCTTTGCACCCGGAGGCAGATATCGGCAGCGGTGCTGCGGTGGAGATACCGGACGAACCGGAAATCCAGAGCGCTGCCGTGCACACGGCGCCTGATGCGTCCGCTTCACGCCCGAGTTTGACGCCCGTTCCTCTGCCTCGATACGACCTGCTGGAAGGTCACGACATGGCGCGCTTTCATCTCGACCACGGGATCTGAGCGTTCCTGTCTGATGCCGGGAGGGCGTCGTCTTTCGGCTCAAATCGCGCGCTGGGGGCGTCTGAGGCGGAGCACCAGCACGAGCCCGATCAGCGCACAGACCATGCCCATGATGAAAATCGCCCGATAGCCGAGATGGTCCGAAACCAGACCGGCGACAGGCCCGCTGACCGCATAAGACAGGTCCTGAAACGCGGCGAAGCCCCCTAGTGCCGTTGCGCGCATGGGGCCACTGACCCGGCGGACCACCTCGACGCCCATTGATGGATAGATCAGCGAGCACCCGGCTCCGGTTGCGACCGCGCCGACCAGCGCCAGAGCGGGTGAGGGCGCCAAGGCAATACAGGCCTGACCGATGGCCTCGATCGACAGAGAGGCCAGAGCGACGCGAATGCCGCCGAAACGGTCTGGCATATGGCCGCAGAATATTCGTCCCGCGACGAATGCGCCGCCAAAGCATGTCAGCCCCAGTGCGCCGTAGGACCAGTGGCGATTGATGAAATAGACCGAGAGAAAAGCCCCGAGCACGGCAAACCCGACACCCTGGAGTGCCACGACCGTTCCGAAAGGACGTATCGTGCCCAGAACGGGCCAGAAGGAGCCGCGCTCGCCGGTCAGGACGGGTGCCGCCGAGACAGGCTGGATGATGACCAGACCGATGCAGGGCAGGAGCGTGCACAGGATCATCAGCGTTGAAAATCCGGCATGATGGAAAAGCGATAACCCGACAGGGCCACCAAAAGCGAAAGCGCCGTACATGGCGGCCCCGGTCCAGGTCAGCACCTTTCCCGCTCCTTTTGCCCCCATCAATCCGATGCCCCAGCCATGCATGCCGACAAGCGTGTAGCTCTCTCCAACGCCCAGAAGCAGGCGCCCCAGAATCAGCAGACAAAACGAGGGCAGTCGCGGCAGGATCCCGAGGCCAGGAACGAGGCATATCAGACTTGCCAGCGCGTAGAGCATCAGGCCGAAACGCATTGCCGAACGGCCGCCGCGTGAGTCGGTAAAGCCGCCTGCGAGGGTGCGGGTCAGAATTGTGGACACGAACGCGATGCCCACAGCGACACCGGCCAGAGCGTTGCCATAGCCGGGCCATGAGGTGACGAAGGGGGGGATGACCGCCAGCGGCATTGCTACGGCGAGGTAAGAAAGGAAGAGGGCGGTAGTCAGGAAGACGAGTTGACCCGGAGCGGGGGCGCTTTCTGCCATGGCTGGTGACTCGTTCTGGGCTGGAGCGGATTGCGAAATGGACGGGGAACGCTAGACTTCCTGACCGAACGGTTCAAATAACGCTGTAGTGACGTGATCCCATCCCATGGACCTTCGCCGATTCTCCGAGGCGGCTTCACGCCTCGCGATGGTCAGGAAGATTTCAGGCGGTTTTCGCAACGCTGCGCGATGCGCGCGAGGGATGCATCCTGACCGTGACACGCGGTCAGCATCATTCCCGCAGGCAGGCCCTTCCAGTGCAGGGGCAGGCTGTAGGAGCAGCCATCCAGCAGGTTGGCAAGGGACGGGTTGCGCAGCATCAACCGATTGTACCGCGCATAGGCCTGAGGGTCGTCGCATGCCGAGATCATTGGAGGCAGGACCGGCACGGTCGGGCTGATGAGCGCATCGAAACCCAGCATATCCTGATTGAAGCGCGCACAAAGCTTCTGCCGTTCGATGTAGAGTTGGCGCAACGCGGCGACGCTTGTGTTGGCGCCCAGGATCATGCGTTCCCGAACCCGAGGGTCGAATTCCTCAGGGTGGTGCAACAGATCATCATGGAAGTAATGATAGGATTCTGCTGCGACAATCTGCGCCTACAGGTTCAGATCGGCGATGTCCTGCAGAAGTGGCATGGGCTGGCGGATGATCTCTATCCCGGCATTTTCGAGATGCCTCATGACGGCTTCGAAAACTGAGAGCACCTGGCCATCTGCCTCATCACGGACGAATGAGGTGGGCAGGAGCAGGCGTATCGGGGCGCTCTGGGGCTCGGGCGCGACCCAGTCCGTGGTTTGGCCGGTCATCAGATGATCGAGGAGATGACAATCCGAAACGGTCAGCGCTACACTGCCCACGCTGTCGAATGTCGGCGATAAAGGGATCATGCCCTTGCGGCTGATCTTGCCGGCTGTCGGCTTGAAGCCGGTAAGGGCATTCAGCGCGGCAGGAATGCGACAGGACCCCCCGGTGTCGGATCCGATACTCGCCAGAGCGGCCCCCGTCGCGACCGATACCGCGCCGCCCGATGTGGAGCCTCCCGGAATGGCGCGTCCGTCGTCCACCAGCGTGTTCCAGGGCTGCGCGCCATGCGGATTGAGGCCGAGCCCCGAATAGGCGAATTCGGTCATCTGTGTTCGGCCGATCAGAATGAAGCCTGCCGCCCGGAGGGGGGCAATCGCTTCGGCGTCGCCCGGAGCCACCGGACGGTCTGCCAGAAGCGTCGAGCCTGCACGCGTGATCTGGCCTTTCAGATCGAACAGATCCTTGACAGAGATCGGCAGCCCAGCCCAGGGCGAGGCCTGGTAGCCCTTGGCGCGTATCCGGTCAGCAGCATCGGCATATTGCCGCGCGCGATCGGCGGAGAAGTCCGACGTATAGGCCGCGCGTGCATTTTCGCAGCTTTCGATCTTTTCCAGGCATTGCTCGACCAGGGCCCTGCTGCTTGTCTCGCCCTTTGCCAGGCGCTGCGCTGTCATCACCAGCCCCTCGGGAATGGGGGAGAAGCTTGAACCTCTTGCTGAACCGCTCATTGGCTGGGCTTTCTTGTTATTATGCCGGTTGAAGATGGCTGATCTGGATGTCTACTCGGCGAATTGCTCCGCGATGATGCGTTCAGACAGCCCGTGATCAGGGTCGAACAAAATCGTCGCCGTGATCGAGCGATCCTCGCGCACGGTGGCCTCGACGACATCGCGGACCTCGAGGAAATCCGCGACCGCAGCGCAGGGCCTCTTATCCTGTTCTAGCAATGTGAAGCGCACGACCGCGCTCGACGGCAACAGCGCGCCACGCCACCGACGCGGACGGAAGGCTGAGATGGGCGTCAGGGGCAGCAGATTGGCCGTCAAAGGGACAATCGGGCCGTGAGCCGACAGGTTATAGGCGGTCGAGCCTGCAGGGGTTGCAACGATCACTCCGTCACAGACCAGTTCTGGCAGGCGGACGCGCTGGTCGACCTCGATACGGATCTTGACGGCCTGTCGCGTCTGGCGAAACAGGAACACGTCATTGAAGGCGATCCCTTCATGGAGTGTGCCGTCGCGCCCTGTGGCTTTCATGCGCAAGGGATGAAGTTCCGAGGCCTGGGCGCGCGTGAGCCTCGCGATCAGATCTTCATCTGAAACCGTATTGAGGAGAAAGCCGACCGAGCCGCAATTGAGTCCATAAGCCGGTATGCCGTGTTCGGTCACCTTATGGAGCACTTCCAGCAGGAAGCCATCTCCCCCCAGGCAAACAACGACCTCTGCATCGCATAGCGGCGTATCGCCATAGGTGGCGACAAATTTGGCCCGGGTTTTCTGGGCGATCTCGGTTGGTGAAGCCAGAAAGGCGATCCGCTCCGGCGGGGCGTCGAAACGGGCTTTTGGCGCGGGAGGAAGGCTCATTACCGTTCGGGGCTTTCAGTGGAAGACGCCCGGTCATGTAAAGGGGAGAACGCCAGCAAGATCACCTGTCCAAACACCTGGGAGCTACTAGGGAGACGTACCCTAACCACGCCAGACAATCCTCGCAACACTCCATCGTCACTGGAGCGTGATCGCTACGATCATGGCTGCGCATTGCGCCGTGTCTTCCCGTCCCGAGGAAATCGCGTGATACTCTCGTGCCAAATGCAGCATGAAAGGGACGGGTCGGTGACAGAGAAGGACGAGGGAGGTTTCAGGCCCTGCGCGATAGCCATTCTGACAATCTCCGATACCCGAACACCGGAGACTGATCGTTCCGGGCAGATCCTCGCTGATCGCGTCATCCAGGCGGGTCACATGCTGACGGCGCGCGATCTTGTGCCTGACACACTGGGCGAGATCGTCGAGCGATTGAGGCTGTGGATTGCCCGAGAGGATATCGAGGTTATCATCACGACAGGCGGGACGGGAATCACGGCCCGCGATGTGACGCCCGAAGCCTTTCAGAGGGTTATCGACAAGGAGATACCCGGCTTTGGAGAATTGTTTCGGATGCTCTCCTACGCCAAGATTGGCACGGCCACCATCCAGTCCCGCGCCCTGGCCGGAATTGCATCGCGCACTCTCCTCTTTGCGCTTCCCGGCTCGACCGGGGCGGTTGCGGATGGATGGGACGACATCCTGACCCATCAGCTCGATAATCGGCACCGCCCCTGCAATTTCGTTGATCTCCTCCCGCGGCTCTAAAGCTGCGCGACGGCTTGGGTCCTCTCACTGAGCGAGGCGCGCACGCGGGGGGGCTTCGAGGCCGAATTGCCTGCGTAATCCGTCTCTATAAAGCTTTTGGGCCTGCATGAGATCCTCGGCCCGTCCAAAGCGGGTGGCGATCTCATCGTGTAGACGCTCTATTTCAGCCAGATGAGCGCTCTCGTCGAGAGCTCCTGTCACCGAACGCTGGTGGCGCCGATGGATGTTGAGGGGGCGCGCAAGATACGCGATCTGCGCGCCAGGCTGCATCAATATTTCCAGATAGACGCGCCAGTCACCGGCCAGCCGATAGGTGCCAAGTTCTGCCATGCAGGCGGATAGGGCTGCGTTGAATGCTTCGCGCCTGAACAAAACGGCGCTCACATTCAGGATCAGATTGGCGTGGCCCAGAAAATTCCTGACGAAATCCTGCCCTGGCATCACCATGTCGCGCCCAAGTTGGGCCCCGACATGACTCCTGTAGTAATCCTGGTAATCGGGGCCGAGGCTTATTCCCTCACCATCGATCGGGCGACTGTCGCAGAAGGCCATGACCGCCCCTTTCACTTGCCCGGCGAGACTCCCAAGCGAGGAAAGAAATTCAGGCTCACTCAGATCATCTGCTTCCGCAATCCAGATCCAGTTTCCCTGTGCGATTTCAGCGGCGCGTTGCCATTGCGCGAAAACCGAACCGCTTTGACGGGTCTGACGAATGATCCTCACGCCACGAGCGAAGGCCTCGGCCGTCTGCTCGGCCAGATCGGCCGACCCGTCCTGCGAGCAGTCATCCAGCACGATAATCTCGAGAACCGGACAGTCCTGTGCAAAGATGGTTGCAAGACGTGCCACAAGATAGCGTGCGTAGTTGTAGGAAAGCACAACGACTGAAATCCGGGGTAAATCGGGCATCGCTCGCCCGAGCACCTCCGCCGCATAGGCATTGAAGGAAAATCGCGCGCGCAGGGCGGTCCCGAGCGTGGAACGCTGCCCCCTCGCGGTAGGTGGAAGCCGGGCGCGCTTGAGAATGAGTGACCCCAGCGCCGGAAGATCGCCCGGCTGGAGGATCGCATGGCGCGTGTCTCCCTCGCTTGCCAGGGTTTCGAGGAGATCGGGGATCATGCCGCAGCGCGCGAAGGCCGCGCAGGGCAAGCCGCTGGCGAGCGCCTCGAGCGCGGCAGACGGATATGGGTCCTCGCGTGACGTTAGAACGAACTGATCCGCTGCGGAGAGGAATGGACTGACATTGTCGACCCGTCCCGGCAGATGGAAATTGCCGCTGTCGAGAGCCGGTTTCAAATCTGATTCCAGCGCAGTCTCGATGGCAGGAGAAAGGGCGCCCACCCAGAGAAAATGGATAGGGCGAACAGTTTCCTGCCCATTGATCAGGGCGGTGAAACTCGGGCTGCGCAGCATGCTCCATAATTGCAGGAAGAGGTCGAACCCCTTGCGCGTATCGCCGTAGCCCACGCCGATCACCACATGGGCGAGGGCAGGGATGCCGTAAGCCTGACGTACGCGCAGTCTGTCCTCGGGGGTGAAGGTCACCGGGTTGTACAAGCCTTGGGGCAGGATGTGCGCATTCGGGCAGATACGGGTCAGCATGGCGCCGGGAACGATCAGCCCAAATGCGCGCTTCATGGCCTCGGCCAGCGGGCGTTCGAGGTCGTGGTGGCGGATCATCCCGGGAAGTTCGTGGATCAGCAGGGTGAAGGGGATGCCGGCTTCAACCAGATCAGGCGTCAGAACGGTGGTGACAGCGCTGTTCATGAGGGCTGCACCGAAGCCCTCGATGCGCAGGGAGGCCAGTCGCTCACGGCATGCTGGCTCGCCGGGCCGAAGAATTTCCACGGTTGCGACCTGCCGGTACTGGGGAAGCATTTCGCCCCCGCCCAGAAGCAGAAACGCGATGTCGAGCCCGTGATTTCTTTGCAACGCCTTGCCGAGTGAGAGCAAAAGCATCTGGGCGCCAGCCGGGAAAGCATCATGGCCGATCAGCAACAGACGTGTCTTGCCCAATCCGCCGCGCAAGCGTGTGACAGCGCGTGCCGTTGCATTGAGGTAGGCGGCGCCATAATGCACGTCGGGTTCGAGATAGGCGCCCTCTGCCCATTCATTCCAGGCGTTGATACAGACCAGCGTTTCTCCGAAGACCGGATTATCTCGCGCCTTCTCGATCGTCTCACTCAGCCACCGCTCGTAAAGGGCAGGGGTCGAACCATGCAGGACCAGTCCCGCCCCCTGTCTTCTCGCGTCATTGTCCCATGAGGGGCTGACCGTGCGTATGAGTGGAAAAGCGGGGGCGGGGTCGGCCAGCGCCTTGTCGACCAATTCGGCATAATCATAGACCCGGGCCGTCATGTCCTGATCGAGAATGTCGAGGCGGTCTTCGATGGGGGTGCAGGTGCAGGTCAGCTTGTGTGGCGGGAACTCGATCGCCGCATCCATGCCGAAATGGCGCGGATCATGGTCGTCGAATGCCTGGGCCATGACGAAGACCGGCATGATCCCCTCTTGCTCCCTAAACAGCGCGCGCCATCTGCGCAGGCGCTGTTGCGCTTTGGGAATGGCACCCGGGCGGTAGATCATGAGTACAGGGCGTTCACCAAAACGAATATATCGGGGGTCACGCATGTGTCGTGCGAAATCCGCGATCAGGGCTTCGTCATCTTCAAAACGGTAGTTCTGCGAAATCAGGACGTCCTGATCTCCGCCATCCCAGCGACGGCTCCAGTTTTCATTGGCCCACATGAGGCAGAACGGAAGCGAGATTTCGGGCGAGCGAAGCAGGATCTCCATGGGCTGTTCGAGCAGTCGGGTGCCGTTGAACCAGTAATGATAGAAGATAAAGCCTTGGACCCCGCTCTCATGCGCCATTTTCGCCTGACGGCGCAGAGTCTCGGCACTGTCGAGCCGGTAATGGCCCAGATCCCGCGGGGTTCTTGGCTGATAGTGATCGGCAAAGCGGGGAACACCGCGGCTCAGATTCGTCCATTCCGTAAAGCCCTTGCCCCACCAGCGATCATTGGCCTCGACGGGATGAAATTGCGGCAGGTAATAAGCGAGCACGCGTGCCCGACGCAGTGAAGCATCAGGCAGCGGTTGATGCTCTTCGAACTCCGCAGCAGGCTGGGTGCGTCGGCGGATTTCGCGGGCAATGGTCGTCTCGTGGGCGGGAAGGGCTGGAAAGATGCCCGGCTCATGGCGATGGTCGAGCCAGTGCAGGAACGCATTGACTTCGGGTTGGTGACGCAGATAGCGCTGCCGGTAGAAAGCCGGATCGAACCCCGCGAAAGGGCGTCGCGCCTCACGGAACCCTTGCACCATATAGTGCTCGACGGGGTCCATGCCCGAGGCGGCCACATCCGGATTATTCTGAAGATAAAATACAGGGTCGAATTCCGGCATGGGATGGATGTCAGGGAGACGCCTGTTGGCGAGGTAATGCGCCAGGGCATTCATGTTGACCGGCACCTGATTGGCCTGACGATACCAGATCGGATCGAACCAGGGGACCGGGCGGCGTCCCTCGTACTCGCCTCGGGTGAGGTAATGATGCAGGGGGTCCTCTGTCACATCCCGGTAGCGGGCGAGATACCAGCCAGGGTCGAAAAACGGGTTGGGTTTGCGTCCTTCGCGCCAGCCTGTGCTGTGATAATGCGCGAGTGCGCCACTCCCTAGATCCTGGAGATCCGGATTGCGTGACAGGTAGAACGCCGTGTCGAACAGGCCTGAATGCCCGATGCAGCGTAGAACTGTGGGCATGATCGGTCTCCCTTCATCGATTCGTTAAAAAAACATTAATCGCCTCAAGTCACGCTGCCTAACATTCATTCGAACGAAGATGCAATTATTCTGCAATGCGCTGTTAAGACGGGAGAAATGCTGACCTCAGGGTCAGCTCTGAGCCGTGTCCCCTGGATTGTGTGAAGGAATTGCGGGAACGCCCGAGCAGTGGCATATCTCTCCCCAAAACCGCTGGCTTGTTATTCTCCCATGGCATTCTGGTCGCGTTGCTGCGGTTGGCGTGACCGGATGGTACGGGCGGTTTGGTCGTCATGTTCAGCCTGCGCCGAGACGCGCGCAGCATTTCCTTAGGAGCACACGGCCTGTGTCGCGAGATCATTGTGCATGATGGGGCGGCCCATGGGGCCAGCATGTCGGACGGTTCGGACGTGCAGCCGGGGGGGCAGCGAATGCGCGCGCCCGAAGCGCGTGTCATGACGCACGCCGGATCTCCCACGGCGTTTGCGGTGAAGCTTGACGGGGGGCTGACGCTCGAATGCGGGGCGCATATCGCCCCACTCGACGTGGCCTATTGCGCCTATGGCACGCTCTCGCCGCGTAAGGATAATGTCATCCTAGTCTGTCATGCCCTGACAGGTGACCAGTATGTCGCTGAAACCCATCCGGTCACGGGCAAACCCGGCTGGTGGGGCCGGGCCGTCGGGCCAGGTTGCGCTATTGATACCGACCGTTTTTACGTGATCTGTGTCAATGTTCTCGGCGGATGTATGGGGTCCTCGGGACCGAAAACGCTGAGGGAAACCGGCGAGCCCTGGGGGACGGATTTCCCACCGATCACCATACGGGACATGGTGTTCGCGCAGGCCAGGCTGCTGGACCATCTCGGTATCAAGCGCCTGTTCGCCGCCATAGGCGGCTCGATGGGTGGTATGCAGGTGTTGCAATGGGTCGCGAGCTTCCCCGAACGCGTGGGGGCTGCCATGCCTATCGCTACCGCACCGTTCCATTCCGCGCAGAATATCGCGTTCAACGAAGTCAGCCGTCAGGCGATCTGTGGTGATCCCGACTGGCATGGTGGGCGCTACTGGGCGATGGACACCATACCTGCCAAGGGGCTGGCTGTGGCGCGCATGATGGCGCACATCACCTATCTTTCCGAGGAAGCGCTCACCCAGAAATTCGGCAGGCGTACCCGGCGCGATGCCGTACCCTCCCATGAGGCGGTGGCCTCGGGGAACTCGCTCTTCGGCGAGATTTTCGAGGTGGAGAGTTACCTGCGCCATCAGGGTTCAAGCTTCGTGCGCCGGTTCGATGCAAACTCCTATCTTACCATCACGCGCGCGCTCGATTACTTCGATCTGAGCGCCGATTACGATGGCGATCTCTCGGCGCCTTTCCGCCATTGTGAGACGCGGTTCTGCATCATTTCCTTCACCTCTGACTGGCTTTTCCCCACGTCGCAGTCCCGTCTTCTGGCGCGGGCCCTCAACCGGGCTGGTGTGAACGTCTCGTTTGTCGAGATCGAGAGTGATCGTGGGCACGATGCCTTCCTGCTTGAGGAGCCCGATCTGGACCGGACGATGCGTGGCTTCATCAATGGTGCTGCCGAACAGGCCGGGCTGAGCCAGCGCTCTGCGCCGGATAAGGACGTGCCTGTCGAAAGCGGAACCGTTGTAACGGAAGGGGCTTCGCATGCGTCTTGATCAGCAACTCATCGCTGAGATGATCGCTCCGGGGACACGGGTGCTCGATGTAGGCAGCGGCGACGGCGCGCTGATCGATCACCTCTTCAAAACGCGACAATGCGATGCGCGCGGGATCGAGATCGACATGCGGGAGGTTACACGTTCCGTCGCTCATGGCCTGCCGGTCATGCATGGCGATGCGGATCAGGACCTGGTGCATTATTCAGACGATGCCTTCGATTACGTGGTGCTGCAGCGCACCTTGCAGGCTGTAGAGAAGCCCCGCGAGGTGCTGCGCCAGATGCTGCGCATCGGGCGTCACGCGATCGTATCCTTTCCGAATTTCGGTCATTGGCGTTTGCGGCTTCAGATCCTGCTGAGCGGGCGTATGCCGATGAACAAGGTGTGGCACACGCCATGGTATGAGACGCCCAATATCCATCCATGCACCATTCAGGACTTTCTCGAGCTCTGCGAGTCAGAGGGCTATGTGATCGATCGCTGGCTCGCCATCGACGAGGCGGGAGAGCGAGCCCCCTGGCGACGATCGATCAGGCTGGCCAATCTTTTCGGCGAGCAGGCACTCTTCCTGCTGAGGCGTCGCTGACGCGAGACTGCGCCCCCTCCTGAGGATAACGTTTCGACTTTGATCGAAATAAGGCTTTACAGCGTGGTGAACCCCGTGTTTGCATCCGGCGTTCCGGTACAACACCCACGCCCCCAGGACCCTGCGGGGCAGGAAAGCGGAGTTCTCATGACTGATATCCTGACCGCCATTGCCGAGCGTCGCGCCACCAAGCGCTTCGATCCTTCCGTCACCATTCCCGAGCACGAGTTGCGTGATATCCTGGATGCCGGACGACACGCACCGACGGCGTTCAATATCCAGCATACGCGCTTCGTCGTCGTGACCGATCCGACACTGCGGCAGAAGATCCGCGCCGTCTCCTGGAATCAGCCTCAGGTGGAAGAGGCGAGCGCGCTGATCGTGCTCTGCGCTGACTTCAAGGCCTGGGAAAAGAACCCCGCGCGTTACTGGGCGGCTGCGCCTGAAAAGATGCAGACCACCTATGAAGGCATGATCCATCAGTTTTACAGCGGTAACGAGCAGATGCAGCGTGATGAAGGCATCCGCTCCGCCGGAATGGCGGCCTATGCGCTGATGCTTGCAGCTGCCGCGCACGGCTATCAGTCCTGCCCGATGGACGGGTTCGATTTCAAGGCTGTGGGCGAGCTGATCAATCTTCCGTCTGACCATGAAGTCGTCCTGTTCGTCGCGATCGGCAAGAAATCCGGCGAATACCCCCCCCATGGCGGTCATCTCCCGCTTGAGGAGACGATCATCGAGAACCGTTTTGCCTGATGGGGCTTGATTGCCCACGGCAACGCTGCGCTGCTGTTTTATAAGCGTAATCGCTTGCGTCCGGGGAGGGCTCTGCCTATATGGGGTCCTCCCCGGTCCAGATTTGGCACAGCAGGTCCCGGCGTCAGGTGTCTGACGCAGTCGCGTGACCCGCTTCGCCAGTCCCGGATCTCCCTTTTACCCTTGTGACGTCCGGGCCAAGAGGCGTCATCCTGCGAGCCAGCCTCAGTGAATGCGGCTCGTCGCCAGAGGAGGCGCTTCCTTCATGACCAGTTTTGCCGATCTTCAGCTTGCCACGCCAATCCAGCGCGCCCTTGCTGAGGAAGGGTACACCACACCGACCCCAATCCAGGCCGGCGCCATCCCGTATCTTCTGGAAGGGCGCGATCTGCTCGGTCTTGCCCAGACGGGAACCGGCAAGACCGCGGCGTTTGCCCTGCCTGCCCTGCATCGTCTGCTGACCCATCCGCGCCCGCTGACTCCCAAGAGCGCGCGCGTGCTCGTTCTGGCGCCGACCCGCGAGCTGGCTGCCCAGATCGATGACAGTTTCAAGGCCTATGCCCGTCACATGAAGCTTCGCCACGCCGTGATCTTCGGCGGCGTGGGGCAGGGGCGTCAGGTCGAGGCGATGCGCCGCGGCGTGGACGTGTTGACCGCGGCGCCGGGACGTCTGCTCGATCTCATCGGTCAGGGCCATATCGATCTCCACGATCTTGAGGTGCTGGTGCTCGATGAGGCAGATCGCATGCTGGATATGGGTTTCGTGCGCGATATCCGGCGCATTGTGGCTCTGCTGCCGAAGAACCGTCAGACCGTGCTCTTTTCGGCCACCATGCCCAAGGCGATCGAGGATCTGGCGCATTCGCTGCTCCATGATCCTGCCAAGGTCGAGGTAACGCCGCCTTCGTCGACGGTCGACCGCATCCGTCAAGGTGTGATGTTCGTAAAGTCGGAAGACAAGCGCGCGGCGACGCTTCTGCTGGTAAAAAATCCCAAGGTCCAACGCGCCGTTGTCTTTACGCTTATGAAGCATGAAGCCAACAAGGTGGCCGATTTCCTCAATGCCGAGGGCATCCGCTCTGAAGCCATTCACGGCAACAAGTCCCAGGGGGCGCGCGAGCGTGCCATGGCCGGGTTCCGCGATGGATCGGTCAAGGTACTGGTCGCGACCGATATCGCTGCACGCGGGATCGATGTGGATGATGTGAGCCACGTCTTCAATTATGACTTGCCGAACATCGCCGAAAGCTATGTCCACCGTATCGGTCGTACCGCACGTGCCGGCCGGGATGGGTGGGCCGTATCACTCTGTGACGCCGAACAGCGCGCCTGGCTCAAGGATATCGAAAAGCTGATCGGCAAGGCCATTCCGGTCGTAACCGATCATCCTTTCCATTCCGAAGACGCCCAGAACTCGACCATGCGCCCGCCTGTCCTGGGCGGCGGTGGACGTGGCCGCAACCAGCCGCGTGGTGGCGGACAGCGCTCGGGCGGTGGTCGCCCCGGCGGCGCGCCGCGCAACGGCGAGGGCAAGCGTCCTGAAGGGCGTCCTGCAGGTAACCGGCCCGCAGGCGGTCGCCCCTCGCGTCCTCGCGCACGCTGACTCCCGCGCGCCCCAATAAAGGCGCGCTGAATTTCTGTTCGATGGGGTTAACGCGCCCTGTCGGACACGACATCACCGGATCATTCAGGCGTTTATCACCCCCGCCTATCGTGGACGGTGCCGTCGCTTAGTGGTCTGACCGTTCCCTTCATGTATTTCTGCCTTTCGAGCAATCGTACCCCTCGCGTGGCACGATTTGTTCCCGCCCGTTTGGGGGCGTTCCGTGCGGCTATGCAGAGTGATCGTTTCACAAAGCCGTGTAATTAGCACTGTTACTGACGCGTTAAACATCGGATAAACCTGACAAATATAGAAATCGGGTGGCTATAGTCCCCTATTACCTCGATGTTATGTTTGAACCCGCAAGACGAGGCGGGGTTTAAGCCCTGGATGTTGGCAATGCCGCCATGCATTTCGAGGTCGTTACGTGTCTCAAAGCAGAATCATTCTCACGCTGAATTCCGGCTCGTCGAGCATCAAGTTTGCCCTGTTCGATGAACAGGGCGAGGCGGAGCGATTGCTCTCAGGTCTGGTCGAGTATCAGTCCGGCGGGGCTGTGCTGACGACGCGCACGCCTGACGGTGTCAGCAAGCGCATGGTGATCGAAACCGGCGCCAAGACCGGTAATGCCCATGGCGAGATGATCCGGCACGTTCTGAACTTCATCGAATCCCATGAGACGGGGCGCGATATCGGGGCTGTAGGGCACCGGGTGGTTCATGGCGGCGCCCATTTCGAGGGACCGGCCCGGATCAACGAGAAGACACTGGCTCAACTCGAGTCCCTGGTTCCGCTGGCTCCGCTGCATCAGCCGCCCAGTATTGCCCCGATGCGCCTGTTGATGCAGGAGAAGCCAGATCTGCTCCAGATCGCCTGTTTCGATACCTCGTTCCACCATACCATTCCGACTGTGCGCACGCGGCTTCCGCTGCCCGCCGAGCTCCTCGAGGGCGGCGCGCGGGTGTATGGGTTCCATGGCCTTTCATACGATTATATCGCCAATGAGCTGGAGGCGCGGTTTCCCGCCATTGCTCATAAGCGAGTGCTCGTAGCCCATATCGGTAACGGGGCGAGCCTGTGCGCGCTGATGCACGGGCGCAGCGTGGCCACAACCATGGGTCTCACCGTACTGGACGGGCTCATGATGGGAACACGATGCGGTGCCATTGACCCCGGAGCCGTGCTCTACCTCCTGCAACAGAAGGGGCTTTCTCCCAAGGAAGTGCAGGATGTTCTCTATTATCGTTCGGGACTGCTCGGCGTATCAGGCGTTTCGAGCGACATGCGTACCCTGCGGGAAAATGACGCCGACGAGAATGTGCAGCTTGCGCTGGACATGTTCGTCGAGCGCTTCGTACAGCAGGCTGGAGGGCTGATCGCACAGATGGGCGGGCTCGATGCGCTCGTCTTTACGGGAGGGATCGGGCAGAACGATGCCACCTTCCGTCAGGCTGTCTGCCAGCGACTCAGATTCCTCGACATCCAGATTTGCGAAGATGCAAAT
>Ga0157365_10000346_pt1 | contig 20331 bp, 22 predicted proteins | sample AttsexASBM3_FD_111478 | JGI IMG/M metagenome (GOLD analysis project Ga0157365, IMG submission 111478) | Fungus gardens microbial communities from leaf cutter ant in Ribeirão Preto, State of São Paulo, Brazil - Atta sexdens ASBM3 | ecosystem: Host-associated > Fungi > Mycelium > Unclassified ... | reverse complement strand
TGCTCTGCCGCTCGCCTCCGGCTGGTCGATCGCCATCGAGGCCACGGTGGTCGCGGCCCGATAACAGCATGGAGATACGACAATGGCTAACATCGGTTCCTTCAAGAAGGTGGGCGAAGGCTTTGAAGGCGAAATCGTCACCCTGGCCCTGCAGGCCCGCAACGTCCGCCTGGTGGCGGAAACCAACCGGGCCAACGACAACGCCCCCAACTACCGCGTCTACTTCGGACGGGTTGAACTCGGCGCCGCATGGACCCGCCGCTCCAACGAAGGCCGCAGCTATCTGAGCCTGAAGCTGGACGATCCCTCCTTCGCCGCCCCGATCTTCGCCAACCTGTTCACCGACCAGGAAGAGGAAGGCTACACCCTCATCTGGACCCGGCCCCGCAGCCGGAACGGGGAGTAAGCTCCCCACCACCAACCCCGCCCGGTCTCTCCGGGCGGGGCCTTCCGGGGCTTCTTTTCCCGCGGGCTCTTCCGGGGCGCGGGCGGCAGCGCCGGTCGCCCGACGTGAGGCGCAGGAGGAATACGAGGCTTTCCCTCAGCCTTCCCATTGTACCATGCGCGAGGGCGAACCGCGTTAAGGACGCGTGGTCCCCCCGATTTTGCCCGACGCACCCTTCGGGCACGCCGAACAAAATCGGTTCCCCCACGCGCCGGCGAGCCGGTCGCCTGCGGCGATCCCTGACCCGGTCCGCCCCGGCATGAGCCGTCCGTCCTGTCTTCAAGAAACCAAAGGAACAGGACGATGACCACGTTACACGACCACATTCAGATGCTGCGCGCCGAACTGACCAGCTTTTACCTGAGCCGTCGCGAGCGCAAACAAATCGAGCACGAACTCAAAGAGGCGCTTGCCCGACGTGATGCCGAGCCCCCCGCCTGATGGGGGGCAAAATTATGATCGCTTGAATACCGCTGCCCTTCGGTCACAGCCACGTGAGTGTGCCCTATTTTATGAGAGCAGTGCCTCAATCTTTGCCCGAGAACATATGTAACCAATCACAGAGATCGGAATCCATTGGCGCCCCCAACGCGACATAATTGCGTTTGTAAAATATTATTCTTAAAGCGTCATTCATAGATGATCCGGAATCGCATCGAAATGAGAGGGCGGTGCTCTATCTGTCGTATCTATGTTCCGCTCTCGTCCTCCCTGTAGTTCTGGTCAGGAATGGGAGAACTGCCATGGACACGCATCCTGACTGGTACGATCCGCGTTTCCGCATGCATTTGCACCATCTTGATGCGCCTGGACTGGCGCATGAACTGCTGCGTCAGATCCCGTCTTACATCTCTGGGTATCAGTCGCTTACACAGCAGCTTGGCATGTCGCGGAGCATTCGTGCGCGTTACGAACTGGTGGAGCAGTTTGCTCGCCACTGGGGGTTATCCTGTACCGGCTGAACCGGAAATCCCTGCATGGATAGAACCAGCACTCTGGGCTCCGGAATTTTATCCCGGTGTCACAATCATCGTGGAAGCACCTACTGGCTTTGATGCCCGTAGGTTGCCAGTCATTCTCTTTGCGTCCATGGCCACAGAACGACAGAGATTACAGAGCAAATCTCTCGCCCTGCATCACGACGGAAACACCTACCGTGTCCAGATCCGTGATGCGAAAGCACGTGATCGTGCTGCATTGCTTATTCCTTTGGATGGAGGCGAAGAACTGCGGATTGCAGAAGTGCGGCGGTTCATTCGCCACCTTTCTGGATTACCTGTTCCGCCTTTATCCCGGACACTGAGGTTGCCGATCTACCGTGCGCGTTTTATCGCGGACGCAATCTGTGCCTACGCGGGCCGGCGGGCCGGTGCTTCCCATCGCGATATCGGCGTGGTTCTTGATCCGTCCGTAAGACACATGAACGCACGGCAATGGGATACGTCGTCCCAGCGTGGACGTGTTGGGCGTCTGTTGCGTAAGGCGACGCGGCTTGCCGAAGAACGTGAATATCTGACCCTTCTCAGACCCGCTCGTTTCCGTCTCTCCCGATAGATTTCTGCACCGTCCAGGCAGTCCCGTCCGGCACGTATGTCCATAGACGGCCGCAATCTGCGTACGTCCCCGCCACGACACTTGCCGTCCACGCTGCGCCCAGTCACGCCCGAACCGACGGAGGCCAGCATGACGCCGTCACACCCGCGTCAGGACAATTTCCTCGACGAACAACTGCTCACTACCCCACAGGCCGCCCATCGGCTGAACATCTCGCCGCGGACGCTGGAGCGCTATCGCTGCCGGGGTAGTGGTCCGGTCTTTCGCAAGATGGGCGGCCGGGTTCTCTATCACGTCAACGACATCCGGCACTGGATCGAGAATGTCGCCTGCAAATCCACATCCGAAGAGTCCTATGAAAAAGCCCGTGTGATCGGAAGCCGCAGGCTGGAGCGTCGGCCATGAGTGCGCGTCCGGTGCCACCGGTTCTCTCACCCTGCCTGCTGATCGATCTCATGTCATGGCCATTCTTCAGCCTTAGCAAATCCCCCCGGCATGTGCCTGTCAGCTTTGCCATGGAGCGTGTCACCATGCAGGTGTCAGGTCGCGATGACGGTCCGATGGCAACCATCTGGGATGCCGATATCCTGATCTGGGCTGTGTCCCGTCTCGTGGCCGCGCGTAGGCGGGGCATTCCGGTCTCACCGCGTGTGCAGGGCAGCATGAGTGAGGTGCTGCGCTTCATCGGACGTGACCCGGCTGCCATTCGTTATGGGCGCCTTCGGACGGCGCTGGACCGGTTGCACGGAACACGTGTGACGACATCGCTGCGCCAGACCGGTGACGGCGCGCAAAGCTTCTCGTGGCTGATCGCCTGGCAGGAACGGCGTGGAGAACTGGACCTGATCCTGCCCCAATGGCTTTGCGATGCCATCGGTCGCCGGGAGGTGCTCACGCTTGATCCCCGTTACTTCGCCCTGACTGGCGGGTTCGAGCGCTGGCTGTATCTCCTCGTTCGCCGACATGCCGGTCAGCAGTCCGATGGCTGGGCGTTCGATCTGCCCCATCTCTACCGCAAATCTGCATCCCGTTCACCTTATCCCCGGTTTGTTTTCGAAATCCGTCGTCTGATCGCGGCGGACACCCTGCCGGGCTACCGCCTGCGTCTGGAGACCGATGCCAGCAATGTGCCGGTGCTCCGCTTCTCCCCTGATCCCAGCAAAGAAACTTACCCACAAGAACTTGTGGATAACCATGTGGAGGACTCCTGATGCCCATCGACCTATCAGGAATCGGATTCTCGACCTATCAGGAACGGGAAATCCCTCTAACAATTTGTAATAAAAGGAAAAATTCGCACTCTCTAAAGGTACTAAATATTATAACTATTCTGTACTTGTACACCGCGCTGGAGCGCGCGTGTGAGTCTTCGACTATCATAAAAACAGACGATTCTGTCACGACATTTTCCGACAGTTCTGCGCATCATCCTATGGCGGTGAGCAGATACGGCAGTATGGGGCAGGGGGTGCCGTCATGACGCACCCATCGCGCGAGGTGCTGACGCATCTCGAACTGACCTGGCTTGAGAAGCGCATCGAACAGTGGCTGCGCTTCGGGCACGTGCTGGAAACACACCCGATTGATCGTTACCGCCGTCGTCTGAGCTTTGCGCCCGGTGCGGTCTTCGCTCTGCTGCGCTGGACGCAGGCAGATTGCGGGACGACAACCTGCTGTATCGATATCATCAGGGCGCCGCTGGCTGGCGAGGCGCGCGACTGCCTGCCATTCGTCCCCACGGGTGCTGAGCGTCTGCTGCTGTTCACGGGCTGGCCGCAGGTGCGTGCCGTGCTGTCTGTGATCGAGACGGTGGAACGGCAAGGCATCAATCCCGTCGATGTTGATCCGGAATACTGGCGACAGCTCGGGCGGTCACGATCTGATGGTCAGGATATTCCGCGCTATTCCACGACCCGACATGCTGCGTGGCAACGGCGGAGGGCCGTGCCATGACCCGTCGGGGCTGGTTCTTCACCACGTATTTCGCAGCATTTGGCGTCGGTCTGTCGATGGTGCTGCATCCGACGCCGCGCCTGATCTGGAACGCGACCGCCAGCGTGCCCGTAGGGCTGTATCGTCTGCACCCGGTGCGGGCTCCTCAAGTCGGGGATCTGGTCGCACTCCACCTTCTGGAACGCGATGCCGACATGCTGGCGCAGGGTGGTTATCTGCCGCGCGGTGTGCCGTTGCTCAAACCGGTGGCGGCGGTCGGCGGACAGACAGTCTGCCGCGCCGGCAGTCACATCACGATCGATGGTCGGGCTGCAGGCGACGCGCTGCCTGCCGATCATCGGCACCGTCCCTTGCCTGTCTGGCAGGGCTGTCACCGTCTCGGTGTGCGCGAACTCTTCGTCATGAACACGCGCGAACCCCGCAGTCTCGACGGGCGGTATTTCGGCCCCCTGTCGGTCAGCAGCGTGATCGGACGCGCGACACCGTTCTGGATTGGCGCAGGCTCTGCGTCTGCAGCCAGCCCGCCTCCTTCTCATACCTCAGAGGATCACTGACATGGCGCAGATTGGACTCTTCACGCGCACGGCTGATGGCTTTTCCGGACGTCTGCGCACACTCGTATTGGATGCCGAACTGACGCTGGTGCGTGTCGAGACACCGGACGGCGGTAACGCACCGGATTATCGCATCCATCTCGGAGACAGTGCCGAAGGCCCGGAAGTTGGCGCGGGCTGGACACGCACCGGCGAACGGGCTGGCGAATATATCGTCGTGGTGGTCGATGATCCCTCTCTGGCACAGGGCCTGCGCGCGAGCCTGTTCCAGTCGGGCCGGGGTGGACGGGTCTGGCAGCTTGTCTGGAACCGCCCGCAGAAACGTCAGGGAGCACGCGAATGATGCGCCTGATTGCAGGAGCGGGACGGAGTGACCGCAATGCCAGCGCTCGCACCTGGTCCAGTTTCGCCCGGTTGTGCTGTGCAGGGCTTACGGCTTCGCTGGTGGTTTTGATGCATCCTGCCAGCGCGCAGGACATCGAGGGAATGATCCGTCAGGCAGCAGAGCGGGTTGCCCTGCCGCCCGAATGGATACGCGCGGTGATGCAGGTCGAAAGCGGTCGTGATGTCCATGCCATCTCCGCCAAAGGGGCGATGGGCATCATGCAGATCATGCCCGCGACATGGCAGGAGTTGCGGCGCGATCTCGCGCTTGGAAGCAATCCTTTCGACCCGCAGGACAACATCCTTGCCGGTGCCAGCTATCTCCGACTGCTGCACGACCGCTATGGGGATGCAGGATTTCTGGCGGCCTATAACGCAGGACCGGGCCGTTATGAGGCCCATCTTGCAACGGGCCAGCCCCTCCCGCACGAGACGCTGGACTACGTCGCCTCTGTCGCGCACCTGCTCGACCGGCGCACGTTTCCTGCGGACGTTCTGCACGAAAGCAGCGTCTCCGTTGCGCGCGACCAGCTTAACGAGACGCTGTTTGCCGGACATTTCCCACACGCGCCTCAGACATCGGTCGGAACGTCCGAGGCGCTGTTCGTGCCCGTCTCCATGGAGCAGGCGCCATGATCGGGCACGCGCCAATGCCGATGGCGCGGAGAGCCGGGAAGACGGGGGAACGGCGATTGCTCTGGGGATCGGGTCTTTGGGGGCTAATGCAAGATAAAAGCCGCAAGGTGCGGCATGGTTGGGGAGGGCGGTTTTTCAGGGTTTCTCACAAGGTCATTTTTCCATCCCAAGGTGTCCGATCGCGTGATTGGTTTTTTTTCAATGTGTTAGCGCAAGGTCGCGGTCTTTATGGCCCGCGATGACGATTTCCGGGTCCGGCCGGGCCGCATCCGCTCTCCCCGTGCCCGCGAGGGACGGTCTTTCATTGGACGCGTGCTGGCTGCCACCAACCGGGCGGGGGGCATGGGCCGTCCTGGCTCGGGGCGCGCCGGAAAGGGACCGTCCACTTTCGGGCGGGGCAGGGGCGCGGCAACTCGTGCCAACCGTCTTCTGTCTCGTCGCACCCGGCTTGCCATCGTCAAGGCACGGGTGGTCCGGCATGGCGCACGGGCGACCCTGCGTGCCCATCTGTCTTACCTCCAGCGCGAAGGGGTGACGAAGGACGGAGAGAAGGCGCGGCTGTTCGGGGCCGAGCGCGACGATGTGCCCGCACGCGAATACGCCGAGCGGTGTCAGGATGACCGGCACCATTTCCGCTTTATCGTGGGACCAGAGGATGCGGCCGAGATGGCCGACCTGAAAACCTTCACGCGGGAACTGATGACGCAGGCCGAACAGGATCTCGGCACGAAACTGGACTGGGTTGCCGTGTCGCATTGGAACACCGACAACCCCCACATCCACGTCATCGTGCGGGGCAAAGACCAGGACGGCGAGGATCTGGTCATCTCGAAGGATTACATTCGCGAGGGGCTGCGTGCCCGCGCCCAGAATCTGATCACGCTCGAACTCGGGCCGCGCACCGAACAGGAAATCCACCGCAATGTCGAACGTCAGGTCGACGCGGAACGCTGGACCCAACTGGACCGTCAGTTGCAGCAGGACGCGAACCAGCACGGCATCATCGACATGGCGTCGTTGCCTGACCGGCAGCCTGACGCGTTCGCGGTCTTGAAGGTCGGGCGGCTGCGGCGACTGGAACGGATGGGCCTTGCCCACGAGGTCGGAGCCGGACAATGGCGGCTGGATGAAACGGCGGAAACCACCCTGCGCGAGATGGGGCAGCGCAATGACATCATCAAACGCATCCACCGTGGTCTGAGCGAACAGGGGATCGAACGGGCCTCGTCGTCATGGGTACTGGCTGGGGAAGAGCTGGCCGAGCCGGTGATCGGACGTCTGGTCGCGCGCGGTCTGGATGATGAGTTGAAGGGGAGTGCCTATGCGGTGATCGACGGCGTGGATGGGCGCACGCACCATGTCCATCTGCCATCACTGGAGGCAGCTGGAGATGTGCCGCACGGTGGGTTGGTTGAACTGCGGACCTATAAGGATGCAAAAGGGCAGCGACGGGCGACGCTTGCTGTGCGCTCCGATCTGTCGATCGGCGAGCAGGTGCGGGCACAGGGCGCGACATGGCTGGATCGCCAGCTTGTCGCCCGCGAACCGGTGGCGCTGGGCGAGGGAGGTTTCGGGGCGGAGGTCCGTGACGCGCTACGCCAGCGCAGCGCTCATCTGGTCGAGCAGGGAATCGCACAGCAGGACGGAGCGCGGGTGCGCTATCCACGTGGCATGGTCGCCTCCATGCGGGCGCGGGAGATGGGGGAGGTGGCCGAGCGTCTGGCGCGCGAAACCGGTCAGCCCATCCAGAGTGCCGAGGCCGGCGAGTATGTCACTGGAACCTACCGGCAGCGCCTGACCCTCGCCTCAGGGCGCTTCGCCATGATTGATGGCGGCCTCGGGTTCCAGCTTGTGCCCTGGACGCCATCGCTGGAGAAACAGATCGGGCGTCATGTCTCGGGCGTCGCGCGGGAGGACGGAGGTGTGGACTGGTCGTTCGGCCGGAAGCGGGACATGGGGATTGGGCTTTGATAATATTCGTGGCTGTGGAAATGACCAGGCCATTTGGCTTCAACGAAGATTCCGGGATCGTATGGCAATCGGCCCAGAGTTTAAGTCGTTGTCATGTGATTTCTTGGTATTAATCCACTTAATATTTTAAATTCAGAGCTTTTCCATAAATGGAAGCTGGAATTAATTGTTCCGTCTGTACGTTTCCTCGGCGACAGTCCTTCACGGACGTCTACACAAGTGCTCGTTGATATTTATATCAATGTTTTTTGAAGCCCTAGTCTCTCGATGTGACGCATGGTGAGTGGGTATCAGAGGTTACCTTATCTGCGGGTCAAAATTAAGTTTACACATTTAAGTTTTCGGTTTACAAAATTGTCAGTTTAATGAGATATAAGCCACATGGAAGTTGACACTCACACTCTAATCGAACTGATCGATGCAGCGATGTCTGCAGATTACACGCGTGTGCGTCGCACCGGTAATTTGGTCGCGAAAAAGCTCTTGGAAGCGAAAGACGCAGAAGGGGCTAAATTACTGCAGGGACTGTTGCGTAAAAAAGGTGTGCCTTTACAAGCATCTGGGTATGCAGAGGCGTTGCCAAGAGATTCAGCAAGCAGGTTGCCGCTAATCGAAGAAGGGGTTTGGCCTACGAAGCCTCTTTTTTTGAATTCAACGGCTGGAGAAACTATTTCTCGGTTCTTGGAGGACTGTCAGAACGTTGAGTTGCTAAGTTCAAAAGGCATTTCAACGCGCCTTGGGTTGCTTCTTCATGGTGCCCCAGGAACTGGGAAATCTATGCTGGCCGCCCAAATGGCTGCCCACCTGCAAATACCAATCTATATCGTTCGTCTTGACTCTTTGATTTCTTCACGCCTTGGCGACACAGCCAAAAATATTAGGAATGTATTCGATTTTATTCCGAGTAAAAGGGCGGTTCTTTTTCTCGATGAAATTGATGCGGTTGCAAAAATACGTGATGACAAAAACGAGATGGGAGAATTAAAGCGTGTCGTTAATACGGTCCTTCAGGGGTTGGACTCATTAGACGATGACACGGTAGTTATTGCTGCCACCAACCATCCACATCTACTTGATCCGGCAATTTGGCGTCGTTTTCCATATAAAATTGAACTTGATGTGCCTGACCAAAGCGTCAGAACGGAAATGTGGTCTTATTTTCTTTTCGAAGAAAAAATTGAACATCATGGTGATTCTGTTTTGCTCGCGAATGTCTCTAAAGGCCTTAGTGGTGCAGACATAGAAAATATATCGCTCTCAGTCCGTCGGCGCACCATTCTTGATGGAGAGACCCCATCTTTAAACAAAATATTGATGGCAGTGATGTCTTCACGCTCCGGATCACCTAGTCTTTTAGAAAAACGACCACTGTCACATGAGGACAAGCGTTCTCTAACCATTTTTCTTCATGAAAAATGTGCTTTAGAGGTAACGAATATTGCGAGAATAGTAGGTGTGAGTAGGCAGATGGTATACAAATATTTGAAGGAATTAAATCATGGCAACTGAGCATCGCCACCCCATTCTCAATCCTGTTTTAAAATTTACAAAAGATCCTCGGCCGAAAGATGTAACGGCTCGTGGAAAAACGGTTAAAAGCATTGTCGCCGGAAGGCTTGAAAAACAAAGGTCAAAACTGGCGACGGAATTTCGCGAATTATCCGAGCTGTCTAGCGATCAACCATCATTTGGGGGGCGCACGGTTGTCTATGCATCAATGTTTGAGGACTCTCTTGCTCCGACTTGGACACCGAAAGACCTTTTTTCCGCGAGCCGCGGTGCTCGCCTTATGGCACCGTTTCGCTCTGGCTATCTCATAGAAATTCCCAAAGCAGATCTTGAGAGTTTTGCAAATATATCTGAGGAATCTTCCAATATAAAAGATTGTGTCGATATATCGAGAGTTGAAGGTATTCGCTTTTTTGATGAAGAAGACGCCTCAGGTAGTTTCAGTTTGGACGAGGCATGGGATATTGCACCTCAATTTCATGACGGAAGAGGATTCCTAGTGTGGCTTATGCCATTGTCTAGTAACGATGCTAGCGAAGCATTGCTGGAAGTCATAAACAATTTACGAACTCAGCGGATTACTATCTCACCTACGACAACCCCGCAACTAGAGCTTGACCTAAGTGGTGCACCACCATCCCTTTCGCGCGGATTACGCGCCATTAGTTCTGCTGACCGAATGAATTCGGCATTAAGAGATTATCGACAGAAACATCATGCAAGCACGACTATCATAGTCCCTAATCGTGATTCCCTGCGCACTCTCGTATCTTCAGGAGCAGTATTTAGACTTGAGCCGATTAGACCGATAACTTCCACCTCTCCAGGTGAGGGAACAGAGCCGGAACGGCCACTGCCAGCCGATATTGCGTCAATGCCGATCGTCGGCATAATAGATGGAGGGCTTAATGCAAACTCATATAGGGCTGCACAAGCGTGGCAAGCTCCATCATTAATTGAAGACGCGATTGCAGATACAGCCCATGGAAATAAAATAGTTTCTCTCGTCGTGCAGGGACATAGTTGGAACAATAACTTAAAACTTCCCGCACTCTATTGCCAAGTTGGCACGGTTCAAGCGGTCCCCAAGAGAGGCTCCGGTGTCATTTTAGATCAAGAACAATTTTGTCAGTATTTAGATACTGTTATGGAAACTTACTCCTCCACTAAAGTGTGGAATTTTTCCTTTAATGAGCCTGCCTCCTGTGATCTTGAAATGGTTAGCTTTCTAGGACATCAGATAGCTTTGCTCGCACGGAAACATAAAGTTTTGCCAATCATTTCAGTCGGTAATCGGCCTGGCAATATGCTTCAACCACCGGCCGACTGCGAAGCTGCAATCACCGTTGGAGGGAGGACACATAACAACGATGGAGCACCGGATGAGGCATGTCCTGTTAGTCTTCCCGGGCCAGGCCCAGCTGGTATGTTGAAACCCGATATATCTTGGTTTTCACATGTCCGTGTTCTTGGTGGTGTTGAAACACGTGGCTCCAGTTATTCGACTGCATTAGTTTCGCCACTTGCGGCTCATACAATGGAACGTTTGCGGGAGCCCTCTCCTGATCTAGCGAAGGCATTGATTCTTCATAATGCCTCGCAAGGACATTATAATCGTAGCACTGGATTTGGGAGTCCAAGTCCAACATTGCCGTGGGAGACACCTCGTGGAAGCGTGACGCTTCAATGGTCTGTAAAACTTAAGCCAGGGGCTGCGTATTATTGGGAAATACCGATACCGTTAACCCTAAAAAAAACCGGAAAATTAAAAGGTAATGCGAAATTAACTGCCATTCTCAATCCCCATCCTCTCGCGAGTGATTATGCGGGGCCGAATTATTTTGGAGCGCGCATCGAAGCCGCCCTACAGTGCCAGAGAAAAGATAAGTTTCATAATTTACTTGGATCAGTTGATGTCGGGAAGCTGACAGAAGAAGAAGCAAGAAAATTCGATAATAAGTGGTGCCCTGTAAGACATCATTGCAAAACATTGAATGGAATTTCGTATACCGGAGATAATTTAAGAATTTATTCTCGTTGCTTTACGCGCGATTTATATATTCACGGGTATGATAACAATTCTGAGGTTCCTGAATTAAGTGTTGTTTTTGTTCTCTCGTTGGAAGGGGACCCCGCAGACGATATTTATACACAATTAAGGAATGACCTTGGGTCGTTTGTAGAAATCGCGACAGTAGACGTCGATATCGATCTTGATTTGGATTCGGAATGATAAGTAGAGAATAAGATGATAAATATGAGTGGTACAGGGTGGTGGAATGAGCAATCCAGTGCGTGAACCATCGTTGCCGACGATCAAACGACTCTTTGCAGAATCGGGATGTCGCTGCGCATTTCCAGATTGCGAAGCACTCATTGTTCTCGCTACGGGAGAAATCATTGGTGAAATCTGTCATATTAAGGCACGTAATACACGAGGGCCGCGTTATGATCGTTTTCAGAGTGATGCCGACCGACAGAGCTATGACAATCTGCTTCTTCTATGCCCAACACATCATAAGACTATTGATGCTCAACCAGAATCTTACACGGTTGATGTCCTTTACGAAATGAAGTTCCAAGCATCGACGAAATATGGTCGCCCTGAGCGTATGTCTGACGAGATTTTTGGACGGGCTCTTTTGGCGAAGCTAAATAAATTCACAATCGTAAAAAATAGCGGTAATATTGCACTCAACTCTCCAGGAGCTATTCAAGCAGGAACTCTAGTTTTTAAATCATCCCGTAATATAAATAAGATTAATTCGCCACCTGAGACCATTGGTTCAGATGGTGATGCCACTCGCTACGTGAAGCATCTCATCGACCGCTATAACGAATATGCCAGAAGTGAGCCTTCCCGAACCCGAAAATTTCAGTTTGCTGTAATCTATAAGGTCATCGAAAGAGAATTTGGTTCAAATTGGAAATTGATAAATCTAAATCGTCTTGAGGATGTATGCACATTCCTTCAAACCCGTATTGGACGGACTCGAATTGGCAAGCTTAATGCAGCCAAAGGATATCCACTTTTTTCAAATTTTGAAGAATTTACAGCCAAGCATTGTAAATAAGAAGAATTTTTTTAGGATTTTGCATTCTGCCTTGTCCGTATTGCTGAATATATTTCTGCATCGAAGAAGCCTCATATCTCAATTAAAATAAATCCATATGTTATCGATCGTCGGACGTAGAGTCTCGTTTTGGCTATCTGCCGACAATTTTTCGCCTGAACGCGCAGATGAGGTGGGAAGTGTTGAATTTAGCTATCTGCCTTTGTTTCCATTCCTCCAATGCTTTGCATGGAGGCAAGTACTATGTCCGGATCACGGATTTTATGGGGGCAAGTGAGCGTCGTTCTGCTCATGATCATCCTGTCGTGGTGGATGGCAACGCAATGGGTGGCATGGAAACTAGGCTTTCAGCCCCAGCTTGACCCGCCCTGGTTCACGCTTGCGCATCATTGGCCCGTCTACTGGCCGCCTATGATCTTCTGGTGGTGGTACGCCTATGATGCATATGCTCCGGATATCTTCGAACAGGGCGGTTGGATTGCGGGCAGTGGTGGTGTGCTGGCATTGACGTCTGCCATAGCGCTTTCTGTCCGTCGTGCGCGTGAGGCAAGACGCGTGGCGACCTATGGAAGCGCGCGCTGGGCCAATCGAGAGGAATTGCAGCAATCCGGACTGCTCGATTCTGACGGTGTCATTCTTGGGCAGTATGGGCGCGATTATCTCCGCCATAACGGCCCTGAGCATGTTCTCTGTTTTGCGCCGACCCGATCCGGCAAAGGGGTAGGGCTCGTTATTCCCACCCTTCTGACATGGCCCGGATCAACAATTGTCCATGATATCAAAGTTGAAAACTGGCAAATTACGGCAGGTTTTCGTGCCCGCTTCAGCCGGGTTATCCTGTTCGACCCGACCAATCCTGCCTCTGATCCCTACAACCCGCTGCTCGAAATCCGGCAGGGGGAGTGGGAGGTCCGCGACGCCCAGAATGTCGCAGACGTGCTTGTCGATCCCGAAGGATCTCTTGAACGCCGCAACCACTGGGAGAAAACCTCGCACTCGCTTCTGGTGGGCGCCATTCTGCACGTTCTGTACGCGGAAGAAGACAAGACGCTCTACGGTGTTGCCAATCTTCTGTCCGATCCTAAACGCTCAATTGAAGCCACGCTCGCTGCGATGATGCAGACGAAGCATCTGGGCAAGGATGGCCCGCATCCGGTGGTTGCATCCGCCGCCCGTGAACTGCTGAACAAATCTCCCAACGAACGCTCTGGTGTGCTCTCCACCGCCATGTCGTTTCTTGGCCTGTATCGCGATCCGGTCGTCGCGAAAGTTACCTCGCGTTGTGCCTGGCGGATTGCGGATATTGTCAAAGGGCGTCGTCCCACCACGCTTTATCTCAGCGTGCCACCCTCGGATATCAGTCGCACAAAACCGTTGATCCGTCTGATGCTGAACCAGATCGGGCGCAGGCTGACCGAGGATCTGAACGCGCATAAACATAATCATCGCCTGCTGATGATGCTGGATGAATTTCCCGCACTCGGGCGTCTCGATTTCTTTGAAAGCGCTCTGGCGTTCATGGGAGGCTACGGCATCAAGGCTTTTCTGATCGCCCAGAGCCTGAATCAGATCGAGAAAGCCTACGGTCAGAACAACTCGATCCTCGATAACTGCCATGTGCGGGTCAGCTTCGCTACCAATGATGAGCGGACCGCCAAGCGGGTTTCAGATGCGCTGGGAACCGCTACCGAAATCCGGTCGCAGAAAAACTATGCCGGCCATCGCCTGTCACCCTGGCTGGGGCATCTGATGGTCTCGCGGCAGGAAAGTGCGCGCCCGCTCCTGACCCCCGGTGAAATCATGCAGCTTCCACCAGCCGATGAAATTGTCATGGCGGCTGGCACCCCACCTGTTCGAGCAAAGAAGGCACGCTATTACGTCGATACTCGCTTCAAGGAACGGCTGTTGCCCCCGCCCAAATCAGGCGACGCAACGGCGTCAACACCAACCCATTCAGATGACTGGACCCTGCGCCCCTTGCCGGAAACAGCCGGACACGGCTCAGCCTCCACACAGCCAAAGCAGGAGGAGGAAACGCCTCTGGGGGCGGGTCACAAGCGTACACCGGATGCCGACCCCTGCGATATTCCACCCCGTGCCGAGGCGGATGAGCCGCGCGAACAGACCAGACCGCCCGAGGCCGGCCAGCGCGGCACACGGTGGGACCGGGACTTTCTCGACTTGCAGAAAGTTGCCCGGCTGGCTGCCATTGACCGGGATGATGGCATGGAGATCGGTGGACCATGACACGTGCCCGCAAGAAGCAGCAGATGACGGTCTATCTCGATCCCGATCTGCTCAAAGCTGTCAGTGATATGGCCACCCGCCGCCGTCAGTCCGGCTCCCTCGTGGTCGAGACGGCTCTGTCTGTCTTCTTCTCTCCTGAAGAGGGGACCGGGCAGGTCGCACTGACCCGACGGCTGGACCGTGTCGATAAACGCCTGTCACGGCTGGAGCGCGATACCGGGATCACCGTCGAGACATTGGCCCAGTTCATCCGCTTCTGGATGATCATGACGCCCGCCTTGCCGGAAAGCTCGGCGGCTGCTGCACGGGCGCAGGCGGCCGAGCGTTATGAAGGCTTCATCGAGGCACTCGGCAGGCGTCTGGCAACCGGCCGTCGGCTGCATGAGGATGTTCTTCCGTCAAATCCCACCGGAGGGGAGACAGATCCATCGTAACGAAAACTGCGTCTCTGGTTACTGCTGAATTTGAAGGCACGTCTGACGTTGAACCGATTCAGGGATACGTCTTTTTGGAGCACGGCAGAACCGACTTTTTATGGCGTCGGACCTGTCTGACTGCCGCTTCCCGCCGATAATTTCACGCCTCATTGCGCCCCTTTACGCAGCCCTATGAAACACTGTTGAAAGCGGGCTGAATGGTCCCTTCTTAATACTTCCCGCGCCTGTGATCTGTGTCTCAGGTTTCTGAAAAAGCGGGGATGTTCATGACAGTTCATCAGCCTTTGTCCCCTGGGATGGTGCGAAGTTCCGCCATGTTGCGTACGGCGATGGGGCCTGCCATTGCTGCCCATCTCTCCGATCCTGCCACCATCGAGGTCATGCTGAACCCGGATGGTCGGCTGTGGACTGACCGTCTGACAGGCGGAATGACCGACACGGGGGAAAGTCTCTCCGCCGCCGATGCCGAACGCATTGTGCGTCTGGTCGCTCATCATGCGGGAGCCGAGGTGCATGCTGGTGCTCCCCGCGTGTCCGCCGAACTGCCAGGTGGTGAGCGGTTCGAAGGCTTACTGCCACCGGTGGTGACAGCACCGAGTTTCGCCATTCGAAAACCGGCCGTCGCGGTCTTCACGCTTGAGGATTATGTCGCAGCCAACATCATGAAAGAAGCGCAGGCTGATTGGCTGCGCACTGCTGTTACGGCCCGCAGGAATATCCTTGTGGTCGGTGGTACATCGACGGGCAAGACCACGCTGACCAATGCGCTGCTGGCTGAGGTCGCAAAAACAGAGGATCGCGTGGTCCTGATCGAGGACACGCGCGAACTGCAATGCACGGCGGCCAATCTGATCGCCATGCGCACAAAGGATGGTGTCATTACACTCTCCGAACTGGTCCGATCGGCACTCCGCCTGCGCCCTGACCGTATCCCGATTGGCGAGGTACGTGGCCCTGAGGCCCTTGATCTGCTCAAGGCCTGGGGAACCGGCCATCCGGGTGGGATTGGTACACTCCATGCCGGATCGGTGCTGGCTGCCCTCTACCGGCTGGAACAGTTGATCCAGGAAGCCGTCGTCACCGTGCCACGCGCGATGATTGCCGAAACCATTGACGTGATCGCCGTGCTGTCGGGTCGCGGCACCGCCCGTCGTCTGAGCGAACTGGCCGAAATTGACGGTCTTGATCCTGCCACAGGCGCTTACCGCATCCGTCCGGCCAGCCTGTCATCCTCCGAAACACCGTTCTCCGGGAAGGGAGAAACATCATGATGTCGCGTTCACGCCGCCATTCCATTGCCCGGTCTGCTCGCAGTCTGCCCGATAGTCGTGTGATCGGCACTGCGATGCTGCTGTCGCTCTGCCTTGGGTCATCGGCCTGGGCATCGGGGGCGGGCATGCCATGGGAAGAGCCACTCAACCAGATCCTGGAATCCGTGCAGGGGCCAGTGGCCAAGATCGTCTCGGTGATCATCATCACTGTGACCGGCCTGACCCTGGCCTTTGGTGAGAGTTCGGGCGGCTTTCGTCGCCTGATCCAGATTGTCTTTGGCCTGTCGATCGCTTTTGCGGCCAGTTCGTTCTTCCTGTCTTTCTTCTCCTTCTCGGGCGGGGCGCTGATTTGATGGTGGGCTATGACGATGATGCGGTGCCGGGATTTCATGTCCCGGTGCATCGCTCGCTGACCGATCCGATCCTGCTGGGTGGGGCACCCCGTGCCGTGGCCATTGCCAACGGTACGCTGGCGGCTGCGATCGCGCTGGGCTTGCGCCTCTGGCTAATCGGAGCGGCATTCTGGATCGTGGGGCACACGCTCGCGGTCTGGGGAGCGAAGCGCGACCCTTTCTTCATTGAGGTCGGGAGACGGCATCTCCGCTACCCCGTCTGGCTGCGAGCATAGGGAGACCGGCCATGATGTCTCTTGGCGAATATCGCAATCGGAATTCCCTCCTGTCCGACTTTCTCCCTTGGGCGGCACTGGTCGGGGGTGGTGTCGTCCTGAACAAGGACGGTAGTTTTCAGCGCACCGCAAAAATACGTGGTCCCGATCTGGACAGCGCTACGCCCGCCGAACTGGTGGGTGTTACGGGACGCCTGAACAATGCGTTGCGGCGTCTGGGTTCCGGCTGGGCCGTGTTCGTGGAAGCGCAGTGCGTGCCGGCCACGATCTACCCGGAAAGCGATTTCCCCGATGCGGCCAGTCAGATGGTCGATCTGGAACGTCGGGAACAGTTCGAGGATGAGGGCGCGCATTTCGAGAGCCGGTATTTCCTCACCCTGGTTTGGCTACCGCCTGCAGAGTCTTCTGACCGGGCTGCCCGGTTTCTGTATGAGGGCCGGGAGCACGACGGGTCGGACCCGCACGGCATACTGAATTCTTTCATTGACCGCAGCGACCGTCTTCTGGCGTTGCTCGATGGATTCATGCCCGAGGCGGCATGGCTGAACGATGGCGAAACGCTGACGTATCTCCACTCCACGATCTCCACCCGCAATCAGCATGTCCGGGTGCCGGAAATTCCTATGCATCTGGATGCCTTGCTGGTGGATCAGTCGCTGTCGGGCGGGCTGGAGCCGAAACTCGGCGATGCTTTCCTCAAGACGTTGACGATCACGGGTTTCCCGAGCCGCACGTTTCCCGGGATCCTCGACGATCTGAACCGTCTGGCCATGCCCTATCGTTGGTCCACTCGCGCCATCCTGCTCGACAAGACAGATGCGACGAAGGTGCTGACGAAAATCCGGCGGCAGTGGTTTGCAAAGCGCAAGAGTATTGCGGCCATTGTCCGCGAAGTCATGACCAATGAGGCCTCGGTGTTGGTGGACAACGACGCCGCTAATAAGGCGGCTGATGCCGATCTGGCGCTCCAGTCCCTTGGTGCGGATGACGTCGGGCAGGCGTATATCACCGCGACCGTGACGGTCTGGGACGGATCAGCCTCAATCGCCGCCGAGAAGCTGCGTCTGGTCGAGAAGATCATCCAGGGGCGTGACTTTACCTGCATGACGGAAAGCCTCAACGCCGTGGAGGCGTGGCTTGGTTCTCTTCCCGGTCATGTCTACGCCAATGTGCGGCAGCCGCCGGTCTCGACCCTGAATCTGGCGCACATGATCCCGCTCTCCGCCGTCTGGGCCGGACCGGAGCAGGACGGGCATTTCAAGGCCGAACCGCTGTTCTACGGCAAGACTGCTGGGGCGACACCCTTTCGCTTTTCCCTGCATGTCGGCGATGTCGGTCACACCCTGATCGCCGGACCAACGGGGGCAGGCAAGTCGGTTCTGCTGGCGCTGATGGCATTGCAGTTCTGCCGGTATATGGGGGCGCAGATATTCGCCTTCGATTTTGGTGGGTCCATGCGGGCGGCCGCGCTTGGTATGGGCGGAGACTGGCATGATCTTGGCGGGGGTCTGACGGATGACGACGCCTCGGGTGTGGACGGTTTTCCCGGTGTTTCACTCCAGCCACTGGCGTCGATCGATGATCCAGACGAGCGCAAATGGGCCAGCGAATGGCTGGGGCAGATCCTCGCTGGCGAGGGGGTAACGCTGACGCCCGACGTTAAGGCGTATCTCTGGTCAGCCCTGAACTCCCTGGCGTCTTCACCCATGCAGGAGCGAACCCTATCCGGGTTGGTGGCATTACTTCAGTCCAACGCCCTCAAGCGGGCGCTGGCCTCATACTGCGTGGGTGGTCCATATGGTCGCCTGCTGGATGCGGACGCCGAACGGCTGGGTGATGCGGATGTGGTGGTCTTCGAGACCGAAGGTCTGATCGGTTCCGGGGCGGCTTCGTCGGTGCTATCCTATCTGTTCCATCGCATCGAAGGACGGCTGGATGGCCGCCCGACCCTGCTGGTCATCGATGAGGGATGGCTCGTTCTGGACGACGGGAATTTCTCCGGCCAGTTGCGGGAGTGGCTGAAAACCCTGCGCAAAAAGAATGCCAGCGTCATCTTCGCGACCCAGTCGCTGTCGGATATCGCCAATTCACCCATCGCCCCGGCCGTGGTGGAAAGCTGCCCGACCCGGATATTCCTGCCCAACGAGCGCGCCATCGAGCCGCAGATCATGGCGATTTATCGCGATTTCGGTCTGAACGACCGCCAGATTGCCATTATCGCCCGCGCGGCCTCAAAGCGGGAGTATTACTGCCAGACCCAGCGTGGCAACCGGCTGTTTGAACTAGGCCTCGGTCCGGTGGCGCTGGCGCTGTGCGCCGCATCCGGCAAGGACGACCACAAGCTGATCGATGCGGTTCTGGCGGAACATGGGCGGGAGGACTTTCTGCCCGCCTGGTTCGAGGCGCGTGGTGTCATGTGGGCGGCTGACCTTCTGCGGGAAGGACGCTTGTCATGATGGGCAGGTTCAGCCGCCACAGGGGCACTACAATTCTCCCGATTGCTCTGGCTATGGGTGTTGTGGCGATGCAGGTGTTACCGGCTCACGCCCAGTGGGCGGTGTATGACGGTGCGAACCACGTCCAGAATGTGCTGATCGCGGCCCGGACGCTCCAACAGATCGACAACCAGATCACCTCGCTGGCCAACCAGGCCCAGATGCTGGTCAATCAGGGACGTAATCTGGCCAGCCTGCCGCTTTCGACACTGTCGACGCTACAATCGGCAATTTCCCAGACCACGGCACTTCTCGCGCAGGCGCAGAATATCGCCTACAGCGTCCAGTCCGTCGAACAGCAATACCAGCAGGCGTACACGTCAGTCTCTTCCGGCATGTCCGATAGCGCCCTGTTTTCTCAGGCGCAGACCCGCTGGCAGAATTCCGTTGGCGGGTTCGAGGACGCCCTGAAACTGCAGGCCCGCGTGGTGGGAAACATCCCCAGCGACAGCAGTGCCATGACGCAGCTCGTGTCCTCCAGCCAGACATCCACGGGAGCCTTGCAGGCGGCTCAGGCGGGCAATCAGCTTCTGGCGCTTCAGTCCCGCCAGCTTTCCGACATTCAGGCTGAACTCGCGGCGAATGGTCGGGCAACGGCGCTGCAACAGGCGCGCGAGGCCGCTACGGAAGCGGAGAGCGAAGCGCAGTATCAGCATTTCTCCCGGCATGACGCCTACGTGCCCGGCACGGTGTCGATGTTCGGCAGCAGCGGGAACTGACCGCCATGGCCACCAATGATGTCGGGGTGATCGACACCTTTTTGAACACCTTCACCACCACGATCGATACCGGGTTCGGTCTGGTGAAAGGGAATGTGATCTCACTGGCCGGATCTCTGTCCGTGCTGGATATCACCTTGGCCGGGCTGTTCTGGGCGTGGGCGGCGGACGAGGACATCATCCAGCGTCTGGTGAAGAAGACGCTGTATATCGGGTTCTTCGCCTGGGTCATCAACGATTTCGATGCGCTCTCGAAGATCGCCTTCGACAGTTTCGCGGCCCTCGGTCTGAAGGCTGGAGGTGGAACGCTAGCGCTTTCGAGTTTCCTGCGTCCCGGTCGTCTGGCCTCGACCGGCTTCGATGCGGCCCAGCCACTTCTGGACTCTGTCCATAATCTTCTCGGCCCTGTCGCCTTCTTTACGAATTTCATCCAGATCTTCGTGCTCTGCCTGTC
>Ga0157365_10000344_pt1 | contig 20362 bp, 14 predicted proteins | sample AttsexASBM3_FD_111478 | JGI IMG/M metagenome (GOLD analysis project Ga0157365, IMG submission 111478) | Fungus gardens microbial communities from leaf cutter ant in Ribeirão Preto, State of São Paulo, Brazil - Atta sexdens ASBM3 | ecosystem: Host-associated > Fungi > Mycelium > Unclassified ... | reverse complement strand
TGGCATGATGACAGACTGGCACATCATGCATCTCGGATCGCTGGCGGTGTCCGGTGCAGGGCTTCTGACGATCGAGGCATCGGCCGTCCTGCCGGAGGGGCGCATTACCTATGGCGATGTCGGTCTGTGGAATGACGCCACGCAGGACGCGATGCGCCGGGTGCTGGACGCGGTGCGTGCTGCTTCGGACATCAAGATCGCCATCCAGCTAGGTCACGCAGGGCGCAAGGCATCGTGCGAGGTACCTTGGAAAGGCGGGGCGCATCTTGCGCCCGACGGGCCGAATGGCTGGCAGACCGAAGCTCCCTCCGCAGCGCCGTTTCACCCGTCCGACGCGGCCCCAACGGCGCTGGATCGGGACGGACTTGTCCGCATCCGGGACGCATTCGTTGCATCGGCGCGTCGGGCTGCAGCAATCGGGATCGATGCTGTGCAGCTTCATGCAGCCCATGGCTACCTTCTGCATCAGTTTCTCTCGCCGCTGTCGAACCTTCGCGACGACGAATATGGCGGATCGCTGACCAATCGCATGCGGTTTCCGCTGGAGGTGTTCGATGCGGTGCGAGAGGCGTTTTCGGCCGGTACCGTCTCGGTGCGGGTTTCCGGGACGGACTGGGTCGCTGGCGGATGGGATGTCGAGCAGACGATCGCCTTTGCCAAAGCCCTTGAACAACGCGGTTGCGATGGGATTCATGTCTCCAGCGGTGGCCTGAGCCCATTGCAGGCGATACCCGTGGCCCCCGGCTATCAGGTGCCGCTTGCCCGGGCGGTTCGCAAGGAGACATCGATGCCGGTCGTTGCCGTCGGCCTTATCACGGGCTTCGAACAGGCCGACGGCATCGTTGCGACAGGCGACGCCGACATGATCGCGCTGGCACGCACGATTTTGTACGATCCGCGCTGGCCCTGGCACGCGGCCGCCCATCTGGGTGCACACGCCAAGGCACCGAACCAGTATCTCCGGTGCCAGCCCCACACGCACAAGGATCTTTTCAAGGTCTGACACAGTCAGGGTGCCGAATGACCATCGTATATAGCGTTCGGCACCCGCATCACAGCATGTCGAAAACCGAACCCATGCGCGGGCTGAACAGCCGCTCGTACGTCTTCAGCAGATGCAGGTCGGTCATGCCGGCGACATAGTCGCAGATCGCACGGGCGCTGCCTCCGCTTGCAGCGAACCGCTGGAACGCGTCACGCGGCAGCAGACGCTGCGGATCGGACTGCATGGCCTCGAACACCGCGACGACCATGCGCTGCCCCTTGAACTCAAGATGCTGAACGGAGGGGGAGCGTATCACCTCGGTGAACACGAATGCCTTCAACGTGTCGAGAAACGCGCGCTGCGGGGCCTGAATCTGCGCCCGGAAACGCAGCAGAGGCTCTTCAAATTCCGGAACTTCGCAGTATTGGACGGCCGTTATGAAATGGTGCACCAGGCGGCTGACAAAGCGCTTGCGGATGCCGGCGTCTCCGAACAGACCGTCCACGGTGCGGGTAAAAACGTCGTTGCCGCTTTCGCCCGGATATTTGTCTTGCATCGCAGCGATGAACGACGCGCATTGTCCCTCCAGCGCGTTGGCGAAAGATGCTTTTGAGACCAGCCCCAAGGCGATTGCATCCTCCAGATCGTGCACGCCATAAGCAATGTCGTCGGCGACATCCATCAGGCTGCAATCGAGTGATTTGTGTTTTGCGCTCGCATGCTTGCCGGGTTTTTCGGTGCTTTGCACGAACTGAGCCCGGTCGGAGCTGCTGAGCGGGGCCAGTATCCAGTCGACCACGTCCTGCTCGGAATCCAGATAGCATTTGGGTGGCTTGCAGGCCTCGATATCGAGCACTTGGATTGCCGACGTTGTGCCGAGCATCGCTGGCAGGATGGCCGGGTTGCGGGCACGCGCATATGGGACTGGATATTTGAGCACCCCCAGAAGGGAGCGACGTGTCAGGTTGGCACCCGCATTTTCCGAAAAATTTTCGAGCCGCGCGAGAATTCGCAGCGTCTGGCCATTCCCCTCGAACCCGCCATCTGCGCGCATGCAATAATTCAGCGCGACTTCTCCGCCATGTCCGAAAGGCGGGTGGCCGAGGTCGTGCGTGCAACTGACGGCATGGAGCAGGCTGCGCTCTGGCAGATGTGCGGTTGCGTCATGCTCGGGGAACAGTTTTGCCAACTGCCGGGACAGCCCACCCGCGATCTGCGCGACTTCGAGGGAGTGCGTCAGTCGCGTCCGGTAGAAATCGCTGTCCCCAAGGCTGAGAATCTGGGTTTTCCCCTGCAAACGCCGGAACGAAGCGGAGTGGATAACCCGCGCGTAGTCGATGTCGCCGTCCTCGCGCGCATCCTCTGTCTGGGCTGTCCAGCTTTCCCGTCTTGCGAACCAGTTCATGATCGTTCCGTCTGCCATGTCGCCCTACCATGCGGGGCTGCGGCAGTGCATGGCAAGGCAGGGTGACGACGAACACGCGACGTGGTTCGGGCGCGCGGGACGGTCCGATCCATGACGACGCGCATCTGCGTGATGCTCATGCAGGCGGTTCTGTTGTCCCTATCCAGATTTCGCGGCGATTGCGCCCAGTTCTTCGAGGTCGAGATCCCGTTCCAGATTGCTTAGCGTTTCGTCGTCGATCTGTTCTGCGCGGTGCAGGCGCACGAGTTCTGCGCGTGCCACTTTTACGGCGGCCAGGATGACGTCGTAATGCGCGTGTATGTCTGCCGCGCGGTCTTCGATTGTTGGCGGTGGATTGGAGAAAACCTCAACCCGCCGCTTGTATCTGTCCAGAAGGCGCGGGTGCAGGAGATGTCCCGCTTCGTCACGCGCCAGCGTTTCGACCAGATCCAGTTGCACGCGCGCCATGGCAATCTCAGCCTGCGGGATGCCCATCGGGGCCCGATCCGCTGTGGTTTCCTGCACGCCCAGCCAGCGGATAACCACGCCCAGCGTCGATCCCTGAATCAGCACAGTCGCCAGAATGACGCCGAATGCGACAATCAGCATCAGGTCACGTCCCGGCATGGCGTCGGGCAGCGTCAGCGCAACCGCCAGAGTGACGACGCCACGCATGCCGGCCCAACCCATGACGTTGGCCTGAGACAGGCCCAAGGGCCGATATCGGCCCAGCCCCGTCGCGCGCAACCCACCGATCACCATGTCGGAGGCGTAAATCCACAGGAAACGCGCAACGGTCATCGCCAGAACGATGGCGCAGACGGGCCAGATCATGTGATGCAGGATGGGATCGATGCCGCCCACGCGCTCGACCACGCCGCGCAGGGAAAATCCGATCAGGATGAAAACTGATGCTTCCAGCAGGAAAATCAGCATTTCCCAGAATGCCGCACCACGCAGTCGTACGGATGCAGTCAGAACCACATGCTGATACCACCCCAGCACCAGTCCCGCAGTTACCGTCGCGATCACGCCGGAAACATGCAGCCGCTCTCCCACGATATAGGCAGTCCAACAGACAAGCGTAGACAGAGCGACCAGCAGGAACTCCTCTTTCAAGCAGCGCCCGATCAGAAGCCACAGCGCACCGATGGCCGCACCGACTGCGGCACCCCCAACGGCCAGGACACAGAAACTCAGACACGCAGACCCCAGGTGGAAGGAACCACCCATTGCCGCAGCGACGGCAAAGCGAAACAGAACCAGTCCCGCCGCGTCGTTGAGCAGGCTTTCCCCTTCCAGAAGCGTCAGCAGGCGTCGCGGCAACCGGACCTGCTGCAAGACCGCACGGGCCGAGACCGCGTCTGGCGGGGACACGATGGCACCCAGTGCCGCACAGGCCGCCCATGGCAGCGACGGAACCAGCCAATGCGCAACGACGGCCACAACAAAGGTCGTGAACATCACCGCGCCGATTGCCAGCGACAGGATGCCCACAAAGTGGCGTCGGAAATGGGCAACGGCTGTGTTCCAGGCCCCGTCCATCAGCAGCGGGGGCAGGAAGAACACCAGAACGAGTTGCGGGTCGATCTGGATGGTCGGCGTGCCAGGAATGAACGCCAATGCGCCGCCGCCGATCAGCAGAGCGATGGACGGCGGCCAATGCAGCCTGTGCGCGATCCAGTGCAGCACCAGAATCGCCGCGAGCATTGCCATCACAAGCTCAAACATTTCGACCGGATTCATGAGCGCCCCACAAGGTTACAGCGCAACATTAGCCGCGCTGGATCAATGGCGGAAGCGTAACGGTGAAGGTGCGTATATCCCCGGAGAAATGAACGCGCTTTCACGTTTCTGTGCTGGTGTCGAATTCGTCTGAAGGTCTAATCTATTCATAGAGATACAAGACAGAGAATCTTGTGCCGGACCAAGAAGATCGTCGTTCCGTGTAACGGGTTTGCATGGTCGGCAAGGGAGGTAGTCCAATGAGTATCCATCGTCGTGACGTTTTGCTTGCCGCCGGGATGTTGCCGCTGGCGGGACTGGAGGCGCAGGCGCGGAGCCGACCTTTGTTGATTGACTCTCATGTTCACGTATGGACCAGGGACCCGGCTTTCCCTTTTGCGCCGGGTGCCAACCCGCCGGACATCGATGCCTCGGTCGAGGCGCTGATCGCGCTGATGCAGGCAAACGGCGTGTCCAGAACGGTCATTATTCAGGTGATCCATTACCTCTGGGACAATAGCTATCTCGCGAGTGTGCTGCGACGGTATCCGACGCTGTTTCATGGTGTCTGCCGCGTGAACCCCGAGGATCCAGCGGCGCCGGATCACCTCAAGCGCCTGACCGAAGAGCAGGGCTTTCAGGGTGTACGCCTGAGCCCGGCGCCGGGGCCAAAAGGCGACTGGATCAGTGGGCCGCTGATGGCGCCGCTCTGGAAGATGACTGCCGCGCTCAAGGTGCCGATGACGCTGCTGATCCCGGTGCAGCGACTGCCGCAGATCGTGCCGTTATTGGATGCCAATCCGGATCTGACGGTGGTGATCGATCATATGGCGGATTCACCGCTCGACCAGCCTGAACTGCTGGACAATCTTACCGCCCTTTCGCGTTACCCGAGACTGTTTGTGAAGATTTCGCACATGTGGTCGCTGTCGCATGAGAAATATCCATATCCGGACGCTGCCAAACAGGTTCGTCGCCTCTACGACGCATTTGGTGCCCGGCGGCTTATGTGGGGAACCGATTGGCCGATCTGCCTGAAAGACCTGCCTTACGCGCAGGCGGTGGCGTTGTTTCGCGACCACATGAGCATGATACCCGAACGCGATCACGCACAGATCCTCAGCGGAACGGTGCAGAGGGTCTGGCCATTCGGGCTTGGTTGATCGCCGTTCTGTCAGGGAAAAACGGAGCGTTCAATGCTGTGGCCACTGGCCCTGTGAGACACGCGGTTCGCATCTCACAGGGAAGCCAGCGTCAGCCTGGCTGGACGTGGGTCTGCGAAGCGGTCGCGGGTTTCGTCGGCCAGCCGCCACCCAATGCGCGGAACGTCCCGACAGCGGCCCGGACCGCCGCGGCCCGCGTGGCGTCGAGTTCGTTGCGGGCCACCAGTAACTGTCGATCCGCGTCCAGCACGTCCGTCAAGGTGATCGATCCCGCCTTGAATGCCACTTCTGACAGGCTGCGTGCCCGATCCAGCGACGCGACTTCATCCTGCAGCCGTGCGGCGCGGATCTGCGTCTGAGACAGGGTGATCAGCGCGTCCTCCACATCTTCTGCCGCTTTCAGGACGGATTGGCGATACTGGGCTAGGGCCTCGGCCTTTGCCCCTTTCGCCTGCGCGACTTCGGCGTCGACCTTGCCGAAATCGAACAGACGCCAGCGTAGTGCACCGGAACCGACTGGCTGAAACGCCTTGGCCGACAGAAAGTGATTGGCGCGCAGACTATCGAAACCCAATGCGCCGGAGAGAGAGATTTTCGGATAGTAATCGGCAATCGCCTCCCCAATGCGCTCGTTGGATGCGGCCAGACGTCTTTCGGCGGCGATCACGTCTGGGCGTCGACGCAGCATGTCGGTCGGCGCGGCATCCGTAATGGCAGGGACAGCAGGAATGGCACCCGGAACTGACAATTCCTGCGCGTAAGTGCCCGGCTGCACGCCCATCAGCACATCCAGCCGGTTCATCTGCGTTTCCAGCGCAATCTGTAACGTGGGAAGCGCCGATTGCGCGTCGTGCAGCAGGGCTTCAGCCTGTGCGACCTCGCGGTCGGTGCCCCCACCGGCCGAGCGTCGCAACTCGGTCAGGTGCACCAGACGAGCGTCGGTGTCGATCTGACTGCGGGTTTCGCTGATCTGGGCCTGCAAACCGCGTATCTGCAGATACGCATCTGCAGCGTCGGCGGTGACGGTCACACGCACACCGATCTGATCGGCCTCGGCGGCCTGTTCTTCGGCACGGGCCGCAGCGGCACCGCGTCTCAGTCCACCGAACAGGTCGATTTCCCAACTTGCAGCCGGGCCAAGCGTGAAATCACGCTGATCGCGCTGAAAACCGGGGAAACTATGCGCATAATACCCGAACTGGCCATAGTCGCTCAGTCGTTCCGCGGTCACGCCGGAATTCAGATCAAACGTGGGCAGCAGCGCGGCACCAGCTCCGGCAGCAGCGCCGCGTGCCTGACGCACACGGGCGAGGGAGGCTGCAAGATCCAGGTTTTGGGCCAGCGCGCGTTCCACGATCCGCGTCAGTTCCGGATCACCAAAGCCGGTCCACCAGTCGTCGAGCGCCGGTGCGGTCCGCCCGGCCTGTGCAGACTGCACCCCGGCCAGGTTGTGGAAAGGTACAAGTGTTGTCTGCGGGCGGGAATAGTCCGGCCCGACCGCGCAGGCCGACAGGGCGAGGGACGTCGCCGCTGCAAGTGCTGCCTTTTTCAGGGACGCGGGTCTCATGCGTGTTCTCCGCTGTGCAGAGTTTTGCGTTCGCCTCGGCCGAGGCGCGCAACGATGGTGTAGAAAGCCGGTGTGAACAGCAGACCGAATGCGGTCACACCCAACATGCCGAACAGCACGGCCGTGCCGAGTGAGCGCCGCATCTCCGCCCCTGCACCGGTTGCCACCGCCAGCGGTGCCACGCCGAGGATGAAGGCGAATGACGTCATCAGGATGGGGCGCAGACGGGTGCGGGCTGCATGGACAGCAGCCTGTGCCGGTGTTGCCCCTTCGTCGTGACTCTGGCGCGCGAATTCGACGATCAGGATCGCATTCTTGGCGGCCAGGCCGACGAGGACCACAAAACCGATCTGCGCGAGAATATCGATCGGCAGCCCGCGCCCGATCAGGCCGGTAACCGATGCCAGCAGGCACATCGGCACGATCAGCACCACCGCCAGCGGCAGCTTCCAGCTTTCATACTGTGCGACAAGCACAAGGAACACCAGAAGTGCAGCAGCGCCGAACACCAGAAGCGTCGGTGTGCCGCGCTGCTCCTGTTGAAAGGCGATGTCGGTCCATTCGAACGTCATGCCGCGCGGCAGGGTTTTGGCTGCCAGTTCTTCCATCCGGTGCAGCGCCGTGCCGGAGGCAACGCCGGGTGCGGCGGAACCTTGCACTTCTGCAGCGGGGTAAAGGTTATAACGCGGCACGCGATACGGGACGGTCATGTCGTGAAAATCCGCGACGGAGCCGATGGGCACCATCTGCCCGCTGCTGTTGCGCGTCTTCAGGCGACCGATATCGGCTGGTGTCTGCCGGAAAGCGCCGTCTGCCTGTGCGATCACTTCAAACGTGCGGCCCAGATAGTTGAAATCGTTGACGTATTGCGAGCCGAGATAGACCTGAAGGGTCGAGAACACGTCGGTCGGCGTCAGGCCGATCTTCTCGGCCTTCAGGCGGTCGATATCGGCATAGACGGAGGGCGCGCCTGCGTTGAACAGTGTGAATACACCCGACAGCGCCGGGTCCTTGTTGGCCGCAGCGACAAGGTTCTTGACCGCCTTGACCAGTGCCTGTGGGCCCAGACCGCCGCGATCTTCGACCATCAGCTTGAAGCCGCCGGAATTACCCAATCCCTGCACGGGGGGCGGCGGAATAGTCAGGACATAGGCGTCCTTGATGACCGACAGGCGCTTGCGAAGATCGGCCAGCACGGTATCGGCTGTCACGCCATGCAGTTCGTGATTATAGAGCGACGGCAGGCCGGAGAAGATGGTGCCGGTATTGGGCTGCACCGTCAGCGTCGTGCCGTCGAGCCCGGCAAAAGGTGCGACATGTTCGATGCCTTTGGTGTTCAGGATGATATCGGTTGCCTCCTTGACGACTTTTTCGGTGCGCGCAAGGCTGGAACCGGCAGGCAACTGCACGACGGTGATCAGATAGCCCTGATCCTGTTCAGGGATGAAGCCCGTGGGTGTGCGTGCGAATTCGAACCCGGTCACGGCGATCAGTCCCGCATATACGATCAGGACCAGCGCCAGCGCCCCGACCAGCTTGGCCGTCAACGCGCCGTAGGCATTGGACAGACGGTCGAACGCGCGATTGAAACGGTCGAACCCGGCCTGCAGCGCGCGGCTGAAGCGGTTTTTGGGGTGGGCATGCTCGTCATGCGGATGAAACAGCACCGCGCACAGGGCTGGACTGAGCGTCAGCGAGACGAAGCAGGAAATGACGGTGGAGGCAGCAATCGTCACGGCAAACTGGCGGAAGAACATGCCGGTGATGCCGGACAGAAAGGCCGAAGGCACGAACACGGCGCACAGGGTCAGCGCAATCGACAACAGCGCGCCGCCGACCTCGTCCATCGTTTCATGCGCGGCTTGTGCGGGCGACAGTCCCTCGCGCAGGTTGCGCTCGACATTTTCGACAACGACGATTGCGTCATCGACGACGATACCAACTGCAAGCACCAGGCCGAACAGCGACAGGTTGTTGATCGAGATGCCCATCAGATCGAGGATCGCGAACGTGCCGATCAGCGATACGGGAATGGCGATGATGGGCACGATGGTGGCCCGCCACGTCTGCAGGAACACGAACACCACGCCGACGACAAGCGCGATCGCAATGAAGATCGTGACGATCACCTCATGCACGGATTTCGAGATGAAGACCGTCGGATCGTACACGATCTTGTAGCTCAGGCCCGGCGGGAAATCGTGGGCGAGACCTTTCATCGCATCGGTCACTTCGTGATCGACGGTCAGGGAGTTCGCGCCTGGTTGTGCGTAGATCAGCAATACCGAGGCATCGTCGCGATCGACATAGGTGGTGTTGCCGTAGTCGACAGCACCGACTTCGACGTGACCGACGTCGCGCACGCGTGTCACACGCCCATGTCCGTCATTTTTCAGGACGATATCGGCAAATTGCTCTGGTGTGGTCAGACGGCCAAGGGCCTCGACATTCACCTGATAGGCCGGGTTGCCTTCAACGGGGGGGCGGTTCAGCACGCCAGCGGACACCTGCAGGTTCTGCGCGCGCAGGGCGGTCAAAACTTCCTCGGCCGTCAGATCGTGGGCGGCGACCCGGTCGGGATCGAGCCAGATCCGCATGGCATATTGCCGCTCGCCCTGCGGCTGGACATCGCCCACGCCCTGCAGACGTGCCAGCACGTCTTTCACATGCAGCGTCAGGTAGTTCGAGATGTAGAGGGGATTACGGGTATGATCTGGCGAATATAGATGGATCGCCAGAAGGATGCTGGGCGTCGTCTTTCGCACGGTTACGCCGAGGCGCTGCACGTCCTGCGGCAGGCGTGGCAGGGCGTCTTCCACGCGGTTCTGGGTGAGCATCTGCGCGACGTTGAGGTCCGTGCCGATGCGGAAGGTAACGGTGACGGTCAGATTGCCGTCACCCGTTGCCTGGCTCGACAGATACAGCATGTTTTCCACGCCGTTGATCTGCTGTTCGAGCGGGGTGGCGACAGTGCGCGCAACGGTCTCGGCCGAGGCACCGGGATAGGAGGTGGTGACCTGTACCGTGGGCGGCACGACCTCGGGATACTGCGCGATCGGCAGTACAGCCAGAGCGCCGATGCCCAGAAGGGTGATGAAGCAACTGAGCACGACCGCAAAGCGCGGTCTGTCGATGAAGAAGTGACTGAGGCGCATCATGTCAGTGGTGCTCCCCGTTCTGGCTCTCGTCGCGGATCACACCGTCTTTCACGGCGACTTTCGATCCTGGCGCGGCATAGACCAGACCATCAATCAGCACACGGTCGTCCGCTGACAGGCCGGATCGGATAACCCGCAGCGTGCCGCGAGCCTCGCCCAACTGGACAAGTTTCGGGGTCACGACATTGTCCTTGTTGACGGTCAGGACGATGTGGTTCGACTGATCGGGCAAGACGGCCGCGTCAGGCACCAGCAGCATCGGCGCGGGTGGGGAGACGGTGGCACGTAGACGCGCGAACGCACCCGGCGTCAGGTCGAACTTCGGATTGGGCAGCGTCGCGCGCGCATGAATGACGCCGCTTGAACGGTCGATCGCGTTGTCCACGAAGTCCAGCACGCCGGTATGGGTGTAATCCTGCGTTCCGCCCACAGCGACCTCGACAGGTTCGGAAAGCGTGCCGGTGGCGTCTGCGCGGTTGTTGGAAAACTGTGTCCAGTCGGACTCGCTCATATCGAAGGTCAGCCAGATCGGGTCGAGCGAGACAAGCGTGGTCAGAAGCGTCGTCGGGCTGCTGGCCGTGCGACTGCCCGCGACAAGATTGCCGGGTGAGACCAGATGTGTGCCGATCCTGCCCGTTACCGGCGCAGTGATACGGCAGTGGTTGAGGTCGAACTGAGCGTCGCGGATTTCCGCCTGAGCCGCGTCGATTGCGGCCTGTGCGCCGCGCTGTTCGGACAGGCGCTGGTCGACATTCTCGACCGAGCCCGCGTCACCTTGCTGAAGGGTCTTGGCGCGCGTCAACTCGCGCGAGGCAAGGGACACCCGGGCCTCCGCGCTTTCCAGCTGAGCTCTCGCGGTGGCGAGGCGAATTTCGTAAGGCTCCGGGTCGATGGTGAACAGCAGGTCGCCCTTATGGACGATGTCACCATCGCGGAAATGCACACCGGTCAGAGCGCCGCCGACCTGCGCGCGGATTTCCACGGCGTCGACCGCGGCAAACTGTCCCAGAAACCCGAGGCGCGTCGGCAGGTCCTGCTGTAACGGGCGGGCTGCCACGACTTCAGCAAGGGGCTGTGCTGCGGGTGTTGCATGCGCCGGGGTGGCCAATGGAGCGTTGCTCCACCAGATTGCGGTGCCCGCCAGGCTCGTTCCACCAAGAAGAACCAGTATTCCGGCGATGGAACGTGTCCGGAAACGACGCGCTTTGTGCGGCGTGGCAACGTCTGAGAGTCTGTCGTATGCTTCGCTCACCTTTTATACCTCTTGCCTGGGAGTGCGAACCGTTGCCGGAGCACCATATAGATGACATGGAACATCTAAACGAAGCGTAGATGATGACCGTCATCTAAAAATCAAGGGGTGAGGTGTCGATTGCTGGCCTTTTCTGACTATCGCTGTTTCTGGCGCACGGTTGGCATCGTCGACGAAAGGGAAACATGAAAAAATCGAAGAGCGAGACGGCTGAAACCCGCCGTCGGATCGTGGAAACGGCCGCAGACGCACTGCGTCGGAAAGGGATCAGTGGTACTTCGGTTCAGGATTTGATGTCCGAGGCCGGACTGACGCATGGCGGGTTCTATCGTCACTTCCGCTCCAAAGAGCAACTGGTGACGGAGGCTTGCCAGCAGAGCTGTGACGAGATGTTCGATAGTCTGCGCGATGTCTGCACGGTGTTGGGGGAGGGTTCGAACGATCTGGCGGCGGTTGCAGACGCGTTCCTGTCGCCCGACCATCGCGATGATCGCGTGGCGATCTGTCCGTTCGTCAGTATCGGCAGTGAACTGGCCCGCTCGGATGCCGAGACACGACGCACGGCAACCGAGAGCCTGGAGCGGACGGTCGGTCTGCTGGCACCCCGTTTTGGGAATCACACGCCCGAGATGGCCGAGGCGCAGGCCATTGCTGCGTTCTCGGCCATGATCGGGGCGGTGACGTTGGCGCGGATCGTCGATGACCCGGCGCTGTCCGACAAGATTCTGATGGATGTTAGGGCGCTGGTCGGTCGTATGGGCGATGAGGTTACTCCGTAGAGCATCCTCCCCGTCAGGCTGTCAGATCACGTCGGGACGTTTGAAACCGGGGTCGTTGTAGGTCGGATAATGATCGAACTGGCTGCCGTGGCCGGTCTGACGTGGATCGTGGCTGGCCCTCAGGGCATTGATCAGTTCACGGTCCAGTTGCGCGACGACGCCCCGGTATTCCGGCTGCTCCGCGACATTCTGCATGTCATAGGGGTCCGACGTGATGCGATAGAGTTCGCGCGCGGGACGGAGGCCTGTTGCACGCTCGAAATAGGGTTTGACGGTCGGGTCGTCGCGGTGTGCGACGATATAAGCCTTGGAGCGTCCCTGATCGATGTCGCCGTAACCGGCATAGACGTTGTTGGTCAGAGTCTGCTGGGTCTGCGGATGAACACTGGGAACACCGGCGGGCATGCGTGAGGGCTCGAAATTGCGGATATAGAGGAAGTCTGCGGTGCGGATGGCACGCATGGGATAGCCCCAGCCGATCACCTGGCGCACATCCATATGTCGCTCCATACCCGCGAGCGTGTAATCACGCCTGGGCACTGCGCCTTCACCATCCAGCCAGGGCAACAGGCTGGTCCCGACCATGTCATGGGGGATGGCCACACCGGCCAATGTCAGGAATGTCGGGGCGAGGTCGGTGGTGCTGATGATCGCGTCGACAACGCGGCCGGGCCGCTCGATCCCGCCCCAGCGCACGGCGAATGGCACATGGATGCCGGAGTCATACAACGAAGCCTTGCCGCGCGGGAATGGCCAGCCATTGTCGCCCGTCATGACGATCAGCGTGTTTTCCAACTCGCCCATCGCTTCGAGATGGGCCAGCAGTTCGCCGGACTCCCGATTGAACCGCTCCACACCAAAAGCATAATCCGCCATGTCGCCGCGCACGTCGGGTGCGTCGGGAAGGTATGGCGGTACACTCATGCGGGCGGGGTCGACGCCGGCGTTTGCGCCACGATCGATTGCGTAAGGGCGGTGAGGATCGTGGCTGCCGAACCAGAAACAGAACGGCGCACCCGCAGGCCGCTGCGCAAGGAAGCTGGCGAAATCGGTATAGGATTTGCCTGCCGGGTTCTGCGTCCGGTGCCCGGGAGCGAGTTGTCCGGGCGCCCAGCCCTTGCGGGTCATGCCGACGAAATATCCGCTCTGTTCCAGAAGTTCGGGATAGACTTGGAATTTCGCGTCCAGCGTGCCCGCCAGATTGGCTCCGTCCTCCAGTTCCCACGGCCATTGGCCCGTCAGGATAGATGCGCGTGATGCGGAACAGGACGGGCACGCGACAAAGGCATTCGCGAAACTCACGCCCTCCGAGCACAGGCGGCGATAGGTCGGAATGTTCAGCATCAGATCGTCGTGCGTATTGGCACCTGTCCACGACCAGTCATCGGCGAGCAGAAAGAGGATGTTCGGACGCTTGGCACGCCAGAGGGCCGGATCGCGCGTCGGTGCCGCATGCGCCGCGACGCCTGACGCCGAGAAGGCAGCCCCTGCCGCAAAGAGCGAGCGTCTGGTAAGACCTTTCGACATCGGGTGGGCTTCCTTAATTCCGTATACGAACACACTCAGGTCTGGATCACGCGCTGGATGATCACTGTCAATGGCATTTCGATCGGGGAGGAGGCCGTGGCGGACGAGACCGTCCGCATGGCGCGCGCCCTGCCTGATGTCCCTGAACATGAGCATGAGCGGGAGCGCACTGCACGTATCTGGGCAATTGAGAACCTGATCGAGATGGCGCTTGTCAGGCACGCGGCGGCCGATTTTTCGCGCAAGACTCTGCACGATGTCTCGGATACGGACATCGTGGCGTTTCGGGCGTCCCTGCTGTCGGATTTGTCCCCTGTGACGACACAGGCCATGCGTAAGGCCTATGAGACGGATCATCCATCGTGCTTTTCGCCCCTGCGCGTCCATGCCGCCCACATTGTCCGGCACGTCGAGCCGGATGGTGATGCCAAGATGGCGTTTCAGGAAATGCGGGTGGTTCATGCTCGTCTGCTGAACGGAGAGGGGTTTGAGGTCGTTGCGATACAGTCGTCGGATTGTCCGGAGAGGGGCGGCGATCTGGGTGTGATCGAGGCCGGGATGATGGTGCCCGAATTCGAAGCTGCGCTGTTCGCTCTGCGGCAGGGGCAGATCAGTGAACCGTTCCGTACGGTGTTCGGCGTGCATGTGGCAATCGCCCGCAGGGTTTTCGATCCGGTGAAACGTCTGTTCGCGATGTGTGAGAACGAAATGCGTGCTGCGTTGGTCTCTGAACAGGCTGAGGAGAGACTGCAAATGTGGCTGAAACAGCAGCGCATTGCTGCGACGATTACGGGGGATGTGTAAGCATGACGGAGGTTGTCAGCCCGGATTTGCGCGCCTGCTGTGTCCCGAGCCGCATACGGGCCGAGCAGATGCTGGCATCCTGCGCGCACGCTCGTCATCGTGTCCGGGCGGAGGGGGGATCGTCATCGGGCATGGTGGCGTTGCCGGGGGGCGTGTTCCGTATGGGCACTACCGATCCGCGTGGATTTGTCGCTGATGGCGAAGGGCCTGTCCGTGGAGTCTCGGTCGCGCCGTTTCTGATTGACGAAGTGGCGGTTACAAACGCGGCGTTTGCGCGGTTCGTTCTGGAGACCGGATATCGGACTGACTCCGAATGTCTTGGCTGGTCTTTTGTGTTTGCGGGCGATCTGCGCGAGGGGGCGGTGACGATTTCGGGTCGTGCGGAGGGCACGCCGTGGTGGTGCCGGATCGAGGGGGCGAACTGGCGTGCGCCACAAGGACCGGGGAGTTCGTGTGAAAAATTTGAAGATCATCCCGTGGTGCATGTGTCCTGGCACGACGCAAAGGCATTCGCGGACTGGGCTGGGAAGCGTCTGCCGAGCGAGGCGGAATGGGAATATGCGGCGCGTGGCGGGCTGGATCAGGCGGTCTATCCGTGGGGAGACGAACTGACCCCGGGCGGTCGGCATATGTGCAATATCTGGCAAGGAACGTTCCCGACCGAAAATCTGGCGAACGATGGGTATGCCGGTGTCGCGCCTGTCCGGGCGTTTCCGCCCAATGGTTACGGGCTTTATGGCGTGGCCGGGAATGTCTGGGAGTGGTGCGCGGACTGGTTCAGTGCCGATTACCACCGCCACGCCACACGCGATAATCCGCAGGGGCCGCGCGACGGGGTTGCACGGGTGATGCGCGGCGGATCGTATCTGTGCCACGAGAGCTACTGCAACCGATATCGCGTGGGCGCGCGCACCAGCCAGACACCGGCGAGTGCCAGTTCCAATGTGGGGTTTCGGTGTGTGCTTGACGTTGCGGGCCCTGTCTCTGTGTGAGGGGGGGGTGTCAGTCAGCGGGAAGGTGGCTTTCGAAGCGCCGTCGATATTCGGACGGGCTGACCCCAGTCTGTTTCTGAAAAACACGCCGGAATGTATCGATGTTTCCAAATCCACAGGCGATGGCGACCTGTTTTGGTCGTTCCCCCGCTTCTAAATGTTTCCGTGCGGCCTGCACGCGCACGGCTTCTACCCATTCCGCTGTCGTCTGGCCGATTTCCTGCTGGAACAGCCGTGCAAAATGTCTGTTGCTCAGTCCCGCTCGTGCTGCCAGAGCACTGAGCGAGGCATCTTCCGCCGGGTGTGCGATGATCCAGCGCTGCACTTCTTGCAGGGCGGAGCGCCCACCTGGGGTCATTTCCTCCTGCCGGCTGAACTGCATCTGGCCGCCGGGGCGTTTGAAAAACATCACGAGTTGCGAAGCGACTTTCCGGGCGATTTCGGAGCCCAGATCTTCCTCGACCAGCGCAACGGCCAAATCTAGGCCCGCTGTCACGCCGGCCGACGTCCGGACGGGTCCATCGCGGACATGCAGGGCGTCGGCTTCAACCCTGACTGTCGGGAAATCAGACGCCAGTTGCTCGGCAACGGCCCAGTGGGTGGTTGCCCGCCGACCATCCAGCAGTCCGGCCGCTGCCAGCACGAGCGCCCCGCTGCACACGGACCCATAGCGGCGGGCATGGGGAGCATAGTTTGCAACCCACGCAAGGAGTGCATTGTCCGGGATACCGTACGAAACGTGTGGGGCCCCTGCGACCAGAAACGTGTCGCTGACAGGTGGCCGGGCCGTGCTCAGGTCGTCGTCGGGCAGCAAGGCAAGGCCGGAAGAACTGACCACGGGGCCGGGTTCGACGGCAAACAGACGTGTTGCATAGGCAGTGCGACCAGACTGGACATTGGCTTCTGCGAACACGTCGACCGGTCCCGCGACGTCCAGAAGCTGGAATCCCGGCAGCGCAAGAATGCCAATTGTTCTGACGCGGGTCGTGTGTCTCATTGTGCCGTTAAATGTCCATATTCGTCGTAAAACGACTATATAAGACATTTCAGGTTTTATGTAGTCTTATCTTCAAGGAAGGAGATATCCCATGAGACTGTCATGTGACTCTGTTAAAATACCAGATAGTAAACTGAGCCGGGAAATCACTGAAATCGTGCGTGATACCGAATCAGAACTGCTGTTTAACCATTCCAGCCGCGTCTACCTGTTCGGGGCGATTGCCGGTGAACATCGCAGTCTGAAATTCGATCCTGAATTGCTGTATGCCGGAGCGATGTTTCACGACATGGGGCTGACTCAGGCCCACAGCAGCGCGAATGAACGGTTTGAGGTCGACGGTGCGAATGCAGCCCGGGACTTTCTGCAACGTCACGGTATTGCACAGTCGGAGATCGACATTGTGTGGGCCGCAATTGCACTCCACACGACGCCGGGCATACCCGAGCATATGCACCCGGTTATCGCACTGGTGACGGCAGGCGTGGAGATGGATGTGCTCGGTCTGACTTACGGGCAGTATTCGGATGCAGAGCGCACATCTGTGGTCGATGCGTTTCCCCGGCCGCCGCACTTCAAGGAGGACATCATCGACGCCTTCTACCAGGGCATCAAGCATAAGCCCGACACCACGTTCGGCAATGTGAAAGCCGATGTGATTGCGGACAAGGAACCCCATTTCCATCGGGGCAATTTCTGCAATGTCATCCGCTGTTCGCAGTGGCATGGATAACACCATTGGCTATCGGATCTATAAAAAATCACTATGATTTCGGCACGCTGATTTCAGGAGAGCGAGAAATTCAGCGCAACGTTTTACTTCTCCCGATTTCACATATGACGGGTGCTGGCTGCTGAGACGGTCCCTGCTTGGACGCTGCAGAATTGTTGTGGCAGGCCAGCATCCGAATCAGAAAGTGCAGGGCGGATCGGATTGACGCGATGGAAATGGTGTTTGCGCCTCATTGACGAGCACGTGCAGGCATCAGTGTAAGGAGGCATGTCGATCATGCTGCTCCGATCCGACGGCGCGTTCTGCCGCGTGTCGGAGCCGTTCGGGATGCCGGACGAGCAGGAATCCCGAACTGGGTTTTCCAGAATCTTTCGGGATATCCTTTGGCTTGCTCGTCATGAGTAGAGATCGCTTACCACCGATAGGACATGGTTACGAAAACCGCGCGACCACTGCCGTAGGAGCAGGCAACGACGCGCGTGCAGGCCGCGATGATCCGGCGATCGGTGAGATTTGTCGCGTTGAGCTGCACACGAGCGCGTCCCCGATCGACGTGTGCCTGCATATCCCATACAAGTTGGCTGGGCACCACGAAGGTATTCGGCAGCGTTCCTTCGGTATTGCCGTTATAACGCATGCCGATGCCAAGCCCGGCTGATACTTTTTGTGTCACGCGTACCCCCTTGTCGAGATAGATCGATGCCATGTGCGTGGGAATGGCTGTCGGGCGCGCACCGATCTGTGCCGCGACCGATGATTTCGTGATTTTGGGTTCCTGATACGTGAAGGATGCCAGAATGTGCATATTGTAGGGAAGGGAACCCAGGGCCTCCAGTTCCAACCCGCGTGAGCGCTGCGCGCCCGTCTGTATGCTGTAGGTGGAATCCGCCGGATCGGTCGTCAGCACATTGTTTTCCACGAGATTGAATACGTCTGCTGTCAACAAAAGGTCTACGTTCTTTGGTTTGTATTTCACACCCACCTCGACCTGCTTTCCCTTGAGCGGCAGATAGGGTGTGTTTTCGCGCGTTACGCCGACCTGCGGCTGAAACGCCGTTGAGTATGCGGCGTAGGGTGCCAGACCGATTGCCGATGTATAGATCAGGCCGACACGTCCCGTGAACTGGGTGTTGTTCTGCGGCGTCTGTGCTTTAGTGTTGTCGTTGACGGTCAGGCTCTGTGCGAAATCCTCGCGTCCCGAAAGGGTGAGGTGAAAGCGGTGCCACGATGCCTGGTCTTGCAGATAGATGCCGGTCTGGGTCTCGGTTTCGTTTGTGTTGGTCGTCGTGGCATAGGAAGGGTACGTGATCGCGCTGTAGACAGGATCGAACACGTTCAATGACGGCTCGGTCTTCTGTCCGCGACGCAGCGCGATGAAGTCGCTTCGGAAATCGATGCCTGCCAGCAGTTCGTGCGCGATCGGCCCGGTTTTTATCTTCAGGTCCGAGCGCGTATCAAGTGTAACATTGTTATAATTCGACGACTGCAAGAGGGCCTGTCGCGTCAATGTCTTCATGTCAGTCAGGAACGAGACTGCGGTCACATACCGATAGAGCAGATCGATATGGGCGTATCGCATATTTTGCGTGATGGTCCAGTTATCCGTAAATCGGTGTACGAATTCATACCCGACGGAGACCTGCCGTTTCGAATAAATATCGTAGTTCGGGTCGCCATTGTTGAAGTTTACGGGAATCTGCCCGTAGGGATTGGGCAAAACCGTTCCGTAGACTGGCAGAAACTGCGAAGATGACCCGGCATCGACCTGCGTGTAGTTCGCCAGCAGCGTAAAGTCTGTGTTCGAAGATGGCATCCAGCGCAGGGAGGGTGCGACGAAGACTTCGTTGTTGAGAATATTTTTGAACGAGGTGTCGGATTTCCGAAGTAGCCCCTCAAACCGCCAGAGCAGTGTCCGGTCGTGATTCAAAGTCCCGCCGAGATCGACAGCCCCCTGGATACGGGAAAATGATCCGGCCTGTATATCGACCTCGTCCGCCGCATGCACTTTCGGTTTTTTGCTGACGGCGTTGATGATTCCACCAAGCTGGCCCGAGCCATAGAGCGCGGAGGAAGCGCCGCGGATCACGTCCATTTCTTCCAGTCCCCACGGTTCGATCGTGAAGGATTGCGAAGCGGCCGCATCGGGAAGTCGCGTTCCGTCTAGATAGATATCGGGTGTGAAACCGCGAATATACCCGGAGTACCCGCGGGGATCGTCGCGGGAACCGTAATCCGTCACGCCGGCGGCGTAGCGGACTGCATCTGCGACACTGCGAGCGTTCAGGATTGCCATACGGTCTGCGGTAATGACCGTCAGCGCCTGTGGAGTTTCGATCAGGGGGGTTTTCGTTTTTGTGCCGCCATTCGACGATCGGGCGAGGAAAGTCTTGGCGTGCCCCTTGACGTCGATGACTTCGGTTTTCTGGTCGGGCGTTACGCCGCTTAGATCTTCTGCGCGAGCGCTCCCTGCGCTCAGAAGTCCAAGTCCGACAACGATCGTTGCAACGGAGGACGACAGCGTGAGGTGCGGGGTTACCGGCCTGTTTCGTTGGATCATGGGGCGACCGTGTTGTTCGTGGAAAGCAGGTGTTGAAGTGACGCCCGCTCGTGAGCGAGTTCGTCTGCCGACAGCGGCAGGAAGCCACGGCTGTCTTTATCGGTGCCGTGAATCACGGCTTGCCCCTGATCCGACAGGGCGGCCTGGACGAGGGCCAACGCAGCCGTCGGGGTCGGCTTTTCCGGACCGACATCAATGTAAAGGTCGAGATATTGGCGAAGGGGATAAAGTCCGTTGCCGACACTGGCGGCGTCTGGACCGTAGGCGGGGCCGTCGCTGGACGACGACAGCGGCAGGATTTTGACAGTCTTTGGAATACTTTGGGTGCTGATCCAGCCGATCAGGGCAATGCCCGCCCGATCACTGCCAACGGCATCAAGAGCCGTCCGATCATCTGCCAGGCTTTCGTAACCGATGGCGAAGGGGTGGTGCCCGAAATATTCAAGGCGCAGGGCCGTATTGGTGCGACCGTCATCTCGCGGGCCGTAGACATGGATATGACGACTGGCGAGCGGGCCGTGAACGCCCGTCTGTGCCCACGTGTCGATATCACCGCCAGTCTGACCGTTCGTCAGGACACGTCCGAAATCCGAGAGGGAAAGCGATGTCAGGGGATTGTCGGAGTTTATGTAGACAGCAGGCGGCACGCGCTCTGCGTTGTCCGGGCCTGACCCCGCATATCCGATATGGAAGACAGTAGGCTTGTGTCCGGTGATCG
>Ga0157365_10000343_pt1 | contig 20375 bp, 15 predicted proteins | sample AttsexASBM3_FD_111478 | JGI IMG/M metagenome (GOLD analysis project Ga0157365, IMG submission 111478) | Fungus gardens microbial communities from leaf cutter ant in Ribeirão Preto, State of São Paulo, Brazil - Atta sexdens ASBM3 | ecosystem: Host-associated > Fungi > Mycelium > Unclassified ... | reverse complement strand
GGGATCAAGCGGCAGTTCAAGATGACGGCTCAACAGGTGCAGCCCCTGCCCAGACGCACGCACGCCATAGACAGGATCGGCCACAATCGGACAGCCGAGATGCGCGCAATGCACGCGAGCCTGATGGGTGCGGCCCGAATGCAGGTCGAGTTCCAGCCAGCTCACATCACCATCCGTGCCGCGCAGTCGCCACTCGGTGTGCGCTGCCGCACCGTCCGGGGCGACGACCATTCGCCATCCGCCGCCCTGCGTGCTGATCCGCTTCAGCGGCGCGGCGATCGTGCCACCCGTGCCCTGCGGCTGTCCGCGCACCACCGCCCAATATGTCTTGGAAACCCGCCCCTCCGCAAAGCAGGTTTGAGCTGCGATCAGCGCCTGCTTGCGGAGCGCGATCAGCAAGCATCCGGCTGTATCGGCATCCAGACGATGGGCCAACCACGGTCCATCGCCATGCCGGGGCAACAGCCCGAACGCATCCTCGACCGACGGGCCGCCGGACGGGCCGGGATGCACCGCCAGACCCGGCGGCTTATTGATGATCAGAAAGCGGTTGTCCCGATAGAGGACGGGGTGCGGAAACGCCCCGAGACCGCCGCCCGGCGCGCGCAGCTCAGTCTTCCTCGGTGCGACGGATCAGGACTTCGCGCCGGCCGACATGGTTCGCCTGACTGACGATGCCTTCTTTTTCCATCTGCTCGATCAACTTGGCAGCACGGTTGTAGCCAATGGAAAGATGACGCTGGATGAACGAGGTTGAAGCCTTGCCCTCACGCGCGACGATGGCGACGGCCTGATCGAACAGGCTGGTCTCGCCATCATAACCGCCGCCGCCCAAGCCGTTGCCCGACGAACCGCCGCCACTGCTGCCCGACGATCCTTCTTCCTCGTCAGCCGAGGTGACGTCGTCGTTATAGACCGGCTCGCCCTGCGAACGCAGGAAGGCGACAACACCCTCCACCTCCGGATCGCTGACGAACGGGCCATGCACGCGCGTGATCCGCCCGCCGCCCTGCATGTAGAGCATGTCGCCCTGCCCCAGCAGTTGTTCGGCTCCCTGCTCGCCCAGAATGGTGCGGCTGTCGAACTTGCTGATGACCTGAAAGGAGATGCGCGTCGGGAAGTTCGCCTTGATAGTGCCGGTGATGACATCGACCGATGGGCGCTGCGTCGCCATGATGACGTGAATACCCGCGGCGCGCGCCTTTTGCGCCAGACGCTGCACCGCGATCTCGATCTCCTTGCCCGCAACCATCATCAGATCGGCCACCTCGTCGATCACCACGACGATGAACGGCAGGGTCTCGAGCGCAAGCTGCTGTTCCTCGAAAATCGGGCGGCCGGTTTCCTGATCGTATCCGGTCTGCACACGCCGGGTCACGATCTCCCCACGCGCCTGCGCTTCGGCCACGCGGTCGTTATAGCCCCCGATGTTACGCACCTGCAGATGGGCCATGGCGCGATACCGGCGGTCCATCTCCCGCACCGTCCATTTCAGGGCCGTCACGGCCTTGGCGGGTTCGGTCACCACCGGCGTCATCAGATGGGGAATGCCGTCATAAATCGACAGCTCAAGGATCTTCGGGTCGATCATGATCAGGCGGCATTCGCTGGGCGACATGCGATACAGCAACGAGAGGATCATGGAATTGACGCCGACCGACTTGCCCGATCCGGTAGTGCCGGCAATCAGCAGGTGCGGCATGCGGGCCAGATCGACATAGACCGGCGCCCCGGCAATATCCTTGCCCAGCGCGAGACACAGTTTCGAACTGTTCTGGCGCCACGCCGGATTATCGAGCATCTCCGAGTAATAGACCGTCTCGCGCAGCGCATTCGGCACCTCGATGCCGATCACATTGCGGCCCGGCACGGTCGCGATACGCACGCTCAGCACCGACAGCGAGCGCGCGATATCGTCCGCCAGCCCGATCACGCGGGCCGAGCGGATGCCCGGCGCGGGCTCCAGTTCATACAGCGTGACCACCGGACCGGCATGAATGTCCCCGATCGAGCCCTGAACGCCGTAATCCGCCAGCACGGTTTCCAGCAACCGCGCATTGGCCTGCAGCATCTCCTGCGACGGTCCGGACCCGACATGAGCGGGCGACGGGCGCAACAGATCGAGGCTGGGGAAGTGCCAGCCAGCACTGTTTACCGGAGCGGCCGGAGCCGGGGCCGCGGGCCAGACGCGCTTAGGCGCGGCCGCCGGGGGCGCTGCAACAGGGGTTGAGGCTGGGGCGGACACCGGACGTTCCGCGCCAACAAAAGCCCGTTCGGCCTTGTTGCCACCCCCGAGCAGCCGCTTGAACAACGGGGCCTTGTCGTCCTGGCGCACGGGTGACTGGGCCGCTGCGGGACCGGACAGCATGAACACCGAAGCATTCTCTGCCGCTTCCGGTTGACGCGCGGTGGCAGCCTCCTCCCGCACAGTTAACGCGCCACCGCCATAAGTCGCGGCGGCGGCTTCACGCCGGGACGCCGCGAACGGGCTTTCGTCATAATCCGGCTGCGACGATGCACGGGGGTCGCGCATGCCGGACATTGACCCGGCATAGGTACGACCGTCCTGCGCGGGTGCCTCATGCGTGCCACGCTGCGTCAGACCGGACAGGAACCGATACAGGCGCACTGGCAAACGGCATGCATACCGCGTCCCCCGCCACAGTGCCCGCCACTCGGACGTCTGAAGCCCGAGAGCCAACAGGACCAGCAGCGCCGTCAACGCACCACCCAGCACCCACAGGACCAGCGCGCCGGGGCGACCCATGGCAGCGGACCCGGCAGCCACGCCCTCCTCCGCGATCAACTGCCCGAACGCACCGCCAAGCCCGGCCTCATCGGGCCAGAACACATGCGGCAGTGTCGGGATCAGCACCCACAGGGTTGCGATCGTGCCGGCGCTGACCGGCAGCGCGAACAGCATCGCCAGTCCGCGCCACCACAGACCGCCGCTGCCCGAATGCCGCACAATGCGCCACCCCCACGCCAGTAGCGCGAGCACCGGCAGGTAACTGACCACACCAAACCACGGCAGCAGCAGATCGGCGATGTAGGACCCGCCGAGGCCCAGCCAGTTCGTAGGTGCCATCTGCGTTGCGGCATTTGCCGATGGGTCGCGCGGATTATAGGTCAGCAGCGCCAGAGCCAGGCCAAGCCCGACAACCCACAGCAGGATGCCCCCGAACTCGGTCGTCCGACGCCGAACATGTACGCCAAATCGCGCAGGAAAGAGGGTTTCGGAACCGAGACGCTTGAGCATGAGTAAGGCGCATATCCTATGGGCAGGAGGGAAATACGGCGCTGGTACCCGCAACCGGGTCATATTGGCCGGGGGTACCACGATACCACCGGGATACGGTCAGTAACTTAACCCTTTATGACCGCGTGCCGCCATACGGAAATCCGCGCGGCACCGTGCTCGCGCTCTGCCAGAAGCGCGCCGGGACAGGTCAGGGTTTCCGCCCGCGCACATTCCGCCACCACGATCGTCCCGTCGGCAATCCAGCCGTTCTGTGCCAGCGCAGCCCACGCCGTCTCGATCAGTCCCTGCCCATAAGGCGGGTCGAGAAACACAAGGCCGCAGGGGGCCGGAGCCACCCCGGGACGGCGGACATCGCGCGGCAGGACCCTCACCTGCGCCGTCATCGCGCAGGCGGCAATGTTGGCGCGCAGGGCCGAAAGTGCTGCACGGTCCGTCTCGAAAAACACGGCCTCCGCCGCGCCGCGCGACAGGGCTTCGAGTGCCAGGGCCCCGGTTCCGGCAAATCCGTCCAGCACGCGCGCCCCGGCAAGTAGCGCGTGCCCGCCCCAAGGCGCATGGGCCAGCATGTCGAACAGCGCCTGCCGCACGCGATCGGACGTCGGGCGCGTGGTCTGTCCGTCGGGCGCGACCAACGCGCGCCCCTTGCGGGCTCCGGCAATGATCCGCATCGGGGATCAGCCCCCCTGATGCGGCCGACGATCGGGGGCCAGCCCCGAGATCTGTTCGCGCAGGATCTTGCCCGGTACTTCCTCCAGCTCCGAACGCGCCAGCGTCCCGAGCTGGAACGGGCCGTACGACAGGCGGATCAGGCGACTGACATGCAGGTTCAGCCCAATCATCACCTTGCGGACTTCCCGGTTCTTGCCTTCGCGCAGGGCCACGGTCAGCCACGCATTGTCGCCCTTGACCGAATCCAGCCCGGCTTCGATCGGGCCGTATTTCACGCCATCGAACTCACTGCCATTGGCCAGTTGCGCCAGACGCCGTTCATCGACCACGCCGAACACCCGCACGCGATAGCGCCGGATCCAGCCGTTCGACGGCAGTTCCAGACGCCGGGCCAGCGCGCCGTCATTGGTCAGCAGCAGCAGCCCCTCGCTGTTCAGGTCCAGTCGCCCGACACTGATGACACGCGGCATCGCTTCGGGCAGGGCCTCGAACACCGTCTTGCGGCCTTCGGGGTCGCGGTGGGTCGTCACCAGACCATCGGGCTTGTGATAACGCCAGACGCGCGTGCGCTCTGCCGCGCCCACCACCGCGCCATCGACCTGCACAATGTCGCGGCTGGTCACGAACGTCGCGGGGTGCTCGACTGGCTGGTTGTTGAGGCGGATGCGCCCCTCGGTGATCATCCGCTCGATATCGCGGCGGCTGGCGACACCTGCACGGGCGAGATATTTCGCAATCCGCTCGCCCTGGCGGCCTTCTTCTTCAGTCATGCCCTGTCCCTTCGTGCCGCTTTGACCAGCGCTGCGAAAATCTTCCTGTCACCGCGATCGATCTCGAACTCCGGGTGCCATTGCACACCCAGACAGAACCGCCGTGACGGGTCCTCGATCGCTTCGATCACATCGTCTTCTGCCCGCGCACATACCACAGACCGGCCCGCGCTGCGTACTGCCTGATGATGGGCCGAGTTGACCGCCATCATCGGCGTGCCCACGATGGAGGCCAGCAGCGTGCCGGGCGCGATCTGGACCACATGCCCGGCTTCGTTGCGCGGGTTGGGTTGTTCGTGCGGCAGCGCATCCGGCACTTCGTCGGGAATATGCTGGATCAGCGTCCCGCCCGTCGCGACCGCCAGCAACTGCGCGCCACCACAAATGCCCAGCACGGGCATGTCGCGTTCCATGGCGGCGGCCAGCAGGGCCAGTTCGGACCCCGTGCGCCGCTTTTTCAGGGTCACGCTGTCATGCACGCTGGATGCGCCATACAGGGACGGATCGATATCGAACGCGCCGCCGGTCACCACCAGAGCATCAATTGCGTCGATCATCCGGGCGGCCAGGCGCGGGTTGTGGGGCAGGGCAACAGGCACGCCGCCGGCATGCGCGATCGCGTCCATGTAATTCGTGCGGATCGCATACCACGGCCACGCCGACCATGACCCGGGGCCACCGGTTTCACTGTCGAGCGTCACCCCGATGATCGGGCTTTGTGTCTCCATCGGCCCTGACTAACGGAAATGCCCTGTCAAAGCGAGGGGGCGGGGCGTCTTTCCTCAGCAGGGTGCGTGCCTGCGGGCCGTCTCACGCGCCCTGCACCCCCGATCCGGTCATGGCACGCGCATCGACGGTGCGATCGAAGGTTTCCGCGTCGATATGACCGGATTTCAGGGCGGCATCACGCAGGCTCAATCCCTCGGCCATGGCGGTGTGAGCGATGGCCGAGGCCCTGTCATATCCCACCACGGGGCTGAGGGCCGTCACCAGCATGACCGAGTTTTCGACATGATGGGCGATCCGGTCGGTGTCCAGTTTTGTCCCCTCCACCGAATAGATCCGAAATTTCTCGCACCCGTCGGCGAGGATGCGTGCCGAATGGAGGACATTATTGATGATGATCGGGCGCATGGCGTTCAGTTCGAAATTGCCCTGACTGCCCGCAAAGGCGACGGCCGTATCCTCGCCGATTACCTGAATGGCGATCATCACGATGGCCTCGCACTGCGTCGGGTTTACCTTGCCGGGCATGATGGACGATCCGGGCTCGTTCTCCGGCAGGATCAACTCCCCGATCCCGCAGCGCGGGCCGGATGCCAGCCAGCGCATGTCGTTGGCGATTTTCATGACCGCAACAGCGACATTTCGCAGCGAACCGCTAGCACGAACCATCGCATCGAGCGATCCCTGGGCTGCGAACTTGTTCGGTGCGGTGACGAACGGCACCCCGGTCAGGGTTGCGATCTGCCGCGCCATGTTCACGCTGAACCCCGGCGGGGCGTTCAGACCGGTGCCCACCGCCGTGCCGCCGATGGCCAGTTCCAGCAAGCCTTCGCGCGTACGGCGCACATCGGCGATCGCATCGCGGATTTGATGGGCATAGCCACTCCATTCCTGCCCGACCGTCAGGGGCACGGCATCTTCCAGATGGGTGCGCCCGATCTTGACGATCGCCCCCCATTGCTGCGCGCGATCTTCCAGCACACTGGCGAGCGCTTCGAGTTGCGGCAGCAGGTGATCGTCCAGCGCGCGCACGGCGGCAATGTGCATGGCAGTCGGAAAGGAGTCGTTGGACGACATGCCCAGATTCACATCGTCATTGGGATGAACGGGGATTTTCGATCCGATCGTACCGCCCAGCAACTGGATGGCGCGGTTTGAAATCACCTCGTTCAGGTTCATATTGCTTTGCGTGCCGGAGCCCGTCTGCCAGACGAAAAGCGGAAAGTGATCGTCCAGTGCGCCGGAAATCACTTCGTCGCATGCACGGATCATGGCGTCCGCCTTCACCCGATCCAACCGCCCTTCGTCTGCGTTGATGATCGCAGCGGCCTTTTTGACGAAACCATATGCGCGGGACAGTTCGACGGGCATCCGGTCAGTCCCGATCGAGAAATGCTTCAGGCTGCGCTGCGTCTGCGGCCCCCAGTAACGATCGGCGGGAACGTCGATTTCGCCCATCGAGTCGGTTTCCGTGCGCGTGCCGGTGGCATTGATGCCGATGGGGAGGGTGTGGGAGAGATGGGTCATGAGATTGCTCGCCGGATAAATTCTGCATCAATCATATCTAACTCGCGCTCCCACCATTCAATCGCCTCTTCGAAAATATCGCGAGCATCTTCGCCTTCGCCGTAGCCCTCGAGGATTGGTCGAAAAAGATTTTCATCAAGGTCTGCAGGCTGATGTAAATAACTGACACCATCGACTTCAGAAATATTCAGATTTTTTGTTATAGCCACAGAAATTTTATCACGCGGGTACACTTTGGAGCGATATTCTTTTAGAATGGTATTACGCTCTTCAAGGATAAAATCACGATAAACTGCATGAGCAGGATCATTGCTTCTCCAACGTCGGTGCGCTGCATCAGAAATCTTCGCAAGCTCGACATTGGCTTTCTGATCTACGTTGAGCAGGACATGGCCAACAGCACGCAACAATGCTACGCCACCCGCCCAATTCACACGCCAGCGATCCTCGTCGATTTCAATCTCCAGCATGTTGAGCGCGACCTTTGCATCGGAAAGAACCTCGCTTGCTGCGTATGTCATCTCGTATTCAGATCCCTGCCTTGCGCGGCTACACTAACTTTCTGATGATATCGTGAATGTTTCAGGAAATTAAAGACAATCTAGTCTACTCTTGCTCTAGCAAAACTCTCAATGCACCCTCACCGGAAAATTGGCTACCACACTTTTGTCCATAGCATCCCTTCGCCCCACCCCAATCGATAGTGCGCCATGACCGACCCCATGACCCAGGCCCTCGACCAAGCCCGCGCTGCCGCCCTGCGTGGTGAAGTACCCGTGGGCGCGATCGTCGTCGGGCCGGACGGGCGCGTACTGGCGCAGGCCGGCAACCGGGTGGAGGAACTGTGCGATCCCTCTGCCCATGCGGAGATGCTGGCGATGCGGGCTGCGGGTGCCGTCCTGCGCAGCCCGCGTCTGGTGGGATGCACGGTCTATGTCACGCTGGAGCCGTGCCCGATGTGTGCCGCGGCGATGGTGCATTTCCGCCCTGATCGCGTCGTATTCGGCGCTTACGATCCCAAGGGTGGTGGGGTCGAACACGGGCCGCGCCTGTTTGAGCGACCGGGCTGTCTGCACCGTCCCGACACTATAGGTGGGGTTCAGGAACAGGCGGCGTCTTCACTCTTGCGCGATTTTTTTCGCGCGCGACGTCAAGAGCTGTCGAAGCCGGGTTGCTAACAGAGTTTTCATGGGCCTGTATTACTCCAGACGGGTTGGTTGCTCCAATCTATAGGGAACAGCCCGCTCGGAGTGTCAGCACCGGCTCTCGCCGGGAACGACCGTGGCCAGAACAGATCAGGACCGTTATGTCAAACCTGCCTTCGCTGAATCCGAACTCCGTCCGTCCCGCCGCGCGCCGCGCGCGCCTCGTTCTGGCAAGCGCCCTGCTGGGTGCCAGTGCGCTGGTCACGCTGCCTGCCGCCCGCGCTGACGAGCCCGGGGCCATCAAGCCCAACACGCAGGTCCAGACGCTGCCGAACTTCGTAGCCCTGGTAAAGCAGGTGAAGCCGGCTGTTGTCTCGATCACGTCGCACATCACCGAACATGGTGACGAGGACCAGCAGGGTGGCGGCGGCGGGGAACAGGGCTCGCCCTTTCCGTTTCCGTTTCCCTTCCAGATGATGCCACAACAGCAGCAGAGCCACGCGGTGGAAGCCCGCGGTTCGGGCTTCGTGATTTCGGCTGATGGCTATGTCGTGACGAACAACCATGTCGTCAAAGGCGCGACCAAAGTCACGGTGACGCTGGATGACGGCACGACGCTGCCTGCCAAGATCATCGGCCACGATTCCAAGACCGACCTTGCGCTGCTGAAGATCACGCCGAACGGCCACCTGCCGTTTATCGAACTGGGCGAATCTGACTCCGTGCAGCCCGGCGAATGGGTTGTCGCGGTTGGCAATCCGTATGGCCTGGGCGGGACCGTCACGGCGGGTATCGTCTCCGCGCGTGGTCGCGACATCGGCGATGGCCCGTATGATTCGTTCATCCAGATCGATGCGCCGATCAACCGCGGCAACTCCGGCGGTCCACTGTTCACACAGGACGGCAAGGTCGTGGGTGTGAATACGGCCATCCTGTCACCGTCCGGCGGGTCGATCGGCATCGGCTTTGCCATCCCCTCGGACACGGTACGGAACATCGTGGATCAGCTTCGCAAGACCGGTCACGTGACCCGCGGCTATCTGGGTGTCGAAGCGCAGCCGATCACCCCGGCGATGGCCAAGGCGCTCGGCATCAAGCCATCCAGCCCCGGTGCCCCGCCGTCCGGCGCGCTGATTGCCAGCGTCACCAAGGGCGCGCCCGCCGACAAGGCCGGGATTAAATCGGGCGATGTGATCACGACACTGGACGGGCAGAAGCTCGACTCGCCGCACGATCTGGCGGTCAAGGTGTCGTCCATGATGCCGGGCACCGATGCGACTGTCGCACTGCTGCGTAACGGCGCTCCCCAGACGGTCCATATCAAGATCGAGAACATGGACAAGGCCGGCGGCGACGATTCCGTCAGTGGCCCCGGCGGGACCAGCAATGCCAGCGGCAAGCTGGGCGTTCAGCTTGCCCCGCTGAGCCCTGACGTGCGCCAGCGTCTGGGTGTTGACGACAGCACGAAGGGCGTTGTCATCACCAGCATCAAGCCGGGCTCCGCCGCTGAACAGGCGGGATTGCATCCGGGTGACGTGGTCGTCGGGGTTGGTAACCGTCCGGTTGAAACGCCGCATGCGGCTGTTGCCGCAGTTCAGGACTCCCTCAAGCAGAACCAGTCGGTCCTGCTGCGGATCGTGCGGGACGGGCAGAACCTGTTCGTAGCCATTGATCCGACATCTCAGGGCGACAGCGGATCGGACGACGATAACTGAGTCCACAGCGTAAGGAGGGGGGCAGGGCTTCATGTCCTGCCCCCTTTTTTTGTTCTGATCGCATCCCTGCATTGCCTGCATCACGAGGGCAGCGGGCGCACATAATCCTGACATTACCCATGCCTTGATAGCCGCACGCGTAAAGGGCGGCAGAATACGCCGACCGCGTTTTGGCCCAATGGAAACCCCGTGCCCGCTCGCACACAAGGCACCTACTATTGTCGGGTGTTCTTCACGTTAAGAAAATAACGCCGAATGAACATACTCATGTATACCATGTGTGGGCGCGGTCGCATGTTCTTTCTGAGCTGTACTTTTGCAAACAGGTCCTTCCTAGGGTTACGCGGCGGCTCGTGTGAAACCGGGTTTGCAGCGCTTTTCGTGACCGATATCAAGTAATTACACAAGCATATGCTGTAATTAGCACGCTCATGGTCCTCAATTGTAGAATTTTTGGCGCTATACGGTAGAAATCTCCAAACAGATGCATTTCCTGCCGCGATATTTTATATCATCTCAATACGAATGTGCCTTGGGAACACAAAATACCCTTGTGGTATACCGTATTTACGGATTTCGTTCTGTAATCGAGTGCTTATTTCCACTAGAAGCGTGTCTATTGCGACACACAGACAGGCCGAAAGTCACGGATCGTTTGACTTCGTTACGATGTCGGCCCTAGCGTGATGATTGCTGGACGAGGCGGACGACTGATGTTGTTCGTCTGTATAGACCGCGCATTACATAGACCTTCAGTACCTTCAGATACCTTCTCTACTTGTAATGAGCCTTTGAGACTTGATTGTCCAAGGAGAAGACATGAAGTTTATCATCGCGATCATAAAACCCTTCAAACTTGATGACGTACGCGCAGCCCTTGCCACCATCGGTGTCGAAGGGCTGACCGTTTCGGAAGTAAAAGGATACGGACGACAGAAAGGTCAGACCGAAATCTATCGCGGCGCCGAATATCAGACCAACTTCATCGCCAAGACCAAGGTAGAAATCGCAGTCTCTGACAACTTGGCCGACGCGGCCAGGGATGCGATCCAGAAAGCCGCACACACAGGAAAAATCGGCGACGGAAAGATATTTGTCTTTGACTTGACGGATGCTTTGAGAATTCGCACCGGTGATACGGGAGATGCTGCGCTATGACAGGATTGACTCCAACCGTGACGATGCGCCGCCTCTCTGCGGTCATCGGCGGCCTGACGGCCTTAACACTGGCAGCACCGGCTTTTGCAGCAGATCCTGCACCACCCGCTATCGATACAGGCGATACCGCGTGGATGCTGACCAGCACGGCGCTGGTCCTGATGATGACCATTCCCGGGCTGGCATTGTTCTATGCAGGCATGGTGCGGAAAAAGAACGTTCTGGCCACTTTGATGCAGGCTTTTGCGATCTGCTGTATTCTGACCGTAACCTGGGCTGTGCTTGGCTATAGTCTGGCTTTCGGAACGGGTTCTGCCTATATCGGCGACCTTTCACGCGCGATGCTGTCCGGTATCGGGGCGCATATCTCTCAAGGCGCGGACATCGGATTTACCCTCGGGGCAGGGACGGCCAATGCGGTCGTCATGACAATCCCCGAAAGCGTCTACATGATGTTCCAGATGACCTTTTTCATCATCACCCCGGCCCTGATCGCTGGTGCCTTTGCCGAGCGCATGAAATTCAGCGCCATGTGTATTTTCATGATCCTGTGGTCGTTGATTGTTTATGCGCCCATAGCGCACTGGGTCTGGAGTCCGCTGGGTTGGGTTGCGGGTTTCGGTGCCATCGATTTCGCTGGCGGCACTGTGGTTCATATCAACGCCGGTATTGCCGGTCTGGTCTGTGCGCTGGTGCTGGGCAAACGCAAGGGCTATGGGCAGGACGACATGTCGCCCTACAACCTGACGTATGCCGTGATCGGCGCGTCTTTGCTTTGGGTGGGATGGTTTGGCTTCAATGCCGGATCTGCCGTCGGGGCCAACGGCCGTGCGGGTATGGCAATGGCCACAACACAGATCGCCACTGCTGCCGCCGGTGTGGGCTGGATGCTGGCCGAATGGATACGTTCGGGCAAACCCACGGTGCTGGGTATCATCTCTGGCGCTGTTGCCGGTCTGGTCGCCATCACACCAGCTGCGGGGTTCGTGCTGCCGGGCGGTTCGTTAATCATCGGATTCATCGCGGGCATTGTGTGTTACTGGACGGCGACATCGCTGAAACACATGATCGGATATGATGACAGTCTGGATGCATTCGGTGTGCACGGCATCGGCGGGATTGTCGGTGCTCTTCTGACGGGGGCGCTGGCATACGGACCGCTCTCGGCCACTGCGGCGAACCCTGGCGGAATCGTGGGATCGTTCTCGCAGGTCATTATTCAGGCCAAAGCCGTGGGCATCACCATTCTCTGGTGCGGCGTCGTAACCTTTATCCTGCTCAAGCTGATCGACCTGACAATCGGATTGCGCGTTTCCGAGGAACAGGAAATGGAGGGCCTTGACATGGCGCTCCACGGCGAACGCATCAGCTAGGATCATCTATTTTCAAAACGGGAGTGTATCTTTCACTCCCGCGCGAGCAGAATTTCTCTAAATTCGATCATCCATTCATCAGGCATCGACCTTCGGGCCGGTGCCGAACGGGAGGGCATGACCATGTTTTCTGGCAGGAGCACACAGCGATCACTTGTCTTGAGCACCGCATCGCTTCTGATGGCTTTCACGCTGCACACGCCACGCGCGCATGCACAGGTCGCCATATTTTCGAAATCTTCATCCGACTGGCTGAAGGGTGTTACTCTGACCGGACAGATCGAGGGGGGCATCATCGCAAACCCCGCCCGTCCCGCCAGCGGTTATAATTTCGGCAATTTTCTGGCCGATCATGCCAATCAGGCCCAGCTCAACCAGCTTGAATTCACCCTCCAGAAGGCCATCGATCCTGCAATCAACGATTATCAGATCGGGTTTACCCTCGAAGGATTATACGGCTCCGACGCGCGCTATTATCATCTGCTGGGTGTCAGCGACAAGGCGATCACCGATCGGTATCAGTTGATTCCGGCGCAGGTTCACGTCGATGTGCATCTGCCGTGGCTGACGCACGGGGGGCTGGATATGAAAGCCGGCATCCTGCAGGCACCGATGGGTGTCGAAACACTCGATCCGACCACACGCCCTTTCTACACTCTTGCCTATACCTCGGAATATTCGGTGCCGTTCGAGCATCTGGGCGCCATGTTCGCATGGCATGTCAGCCCGAAATTCGACTTTACCTTCGGCGTGGATACCGGCAACCAGACCACCTTCGGCCATAACGACCCGAACGACGAAGCCGCTGGCTATTTCGGCTTCAATCTCAACGGTCTCGCCGGCGGAAAGCTCACGATCATCGAACTCAGCCGGATCGGTCCGGAAAATACCATTGCACTTCTGGGACAATCCGCAAATGGTGCCATGCGATACTGGAACGACATCAATGCGGTCTATCAAGTGAACGACAAACTGTCCATCACCGGGGAATTCAATTACCTGCACGATGACGGGCTGCGCGCCGACACAACCAGTTTCGTAAGCTTCGTGAGCTATAAGCTAACCCCAAGCCTGACGCTGAATTATCGAGGCGAAATCTATCGCGACAATACCGGACAGTTCGTGGTCAGCTTCCTGAACAATACAGCCTATATGCAGGCCATTCGCGGCGATACCGTACCGTCCGAACTCGCGCCGCCGACCACCTATGGCGCTTTGACGCTCGGTGCGACCTACAAGCCCGATCTCGGGCACGGCATTCGCGTGTTCGAGGTGCGGCCCGAAATCCGCTTCGATCGTTCGCTGAATGGCACCACGCCCTTCAACGACCAGCGCAACACAGGAATGTTCACCTTCGGGCTGGATGCTGTCCTGGGGTTCTGACCACGCGCCGAGGCGCCATACTTGTCTGGATACCGCACCTGCGTAAACATGCTGCAAAGATCGATAGCAGGCGGACACGACGATGAAACTGATTGGTATGCTCGACTCACCCTATGTCCGGCGTGTGGCGATCTCACTCGACATGATGGGCGTTGCCTTCACGCACGAAAGCCTGTCGGTCTTTCGTCATTACGACACCTTCAGATCCATCAACCCGGTTGTGAAAGCGCCGACGCTTGTCACCGATCAGGGCGTGCCCCTGATGGATTCGACCCTGATTCTGGATTACGCTGAACGGCTTGTGGATGCAGATCGGCAGTTGATGCCACCTGACAGCGCAGCACATCTGCTGTGCCTGCACACACTGGGACTGGCTTTGGCCGCATGTGAAAAGACGGTGCAGATCGTTTACGAAACGACCCAGCGTCCGGTGGATAAACAGCACACGCCGTGGCTGGATCGCGTCACCGGACAACTGGCGGAAGCGTATGATGCGCTGGAGGCACTTTACGCCGCTGCGGCCGGCCCGTGGCTATGCGGTGATCACATCACACAGGCCGATATCACCACTGCCGTGGCGTGGTATTTTACCCACCTCGTAACGCCTGGAATTATCGAAAAAAGTGCTTTTCCGGCCCTCACCCGCCTCAGCGAACGGGCGGAGGCCCTTCCGTCCTTCCGCAACTGGCCTGCAGTCTGATCCCCTGAGCAAAACCAGGCCCAGCCATTCGACTGGACCCGGTTGCCCGATTACTGCCCCGCCGCCTTGCGTTTGGCGTCCCATGCGGCGCGCACGTGGGCCGCGTTCACGGGGGTTTTCTTTCCGGTCGTGGCCGGGGCGCTCCGCGGATGCATCGTGCCGTGCCCCTGCGGAGCGCCACCGGAAAGACTGCCGGGCGCCACACCGGCTGCCGGATTGTCGTTCACCTCCCGCACATCGCGTTCGCACGCCGATTTGTCGCCCACGCCGAACTGGATGGTGGGGATCAGCGCGGCCGGCGGCATCACGATGCCCAAACCCACGGCAGCCGCCGCCCGCCCGACAATTTCTGCCCCCGGCAACACGGAGGGGCTTTTGAGCGGGCCGGTAATGTTGATCGCGCCGGGCACGGATCCGATGGCAAAATGCTGCGAGCGGGTGGTCAGGGAGTAGTCGATCATATTGCGCCGGAAATCGACCGTTCCCTTGCCCAATGTCCGGGCCTCGTTCGTGTCCAGCATCAGCGTGTTGGTCGACACTACACCGTCATGCAGCGGCATGTCGGCGATGAAGCAGTTGATGTCGGTCTTCGACGGCAACCCCAGCGCCGTCAACACGGCCTTGCCGAACTCCAGCCCGAGAATATCGGGCACCAGCGCGGTGATGTTGCCGCCCTGATCCAGCACCAGCGTCAGACCGCCGGAGCCGTTGGCCATCAGGCTGGCCATCGAATTGCCTGTCGAGGTCAGCGTGAAATGGCCGCCGATCACGCCGCGCGCCGCGCTGTCGGTCGTGGCCTTCATGACACGGGCCAGATCGATGCGTGCGAAATCGACATGGGCCTTGGTCGCAAAGCCATGCTCCGTCGGATTGAGCGTGATCCCGCTGGCCAGCGTGCCGCTGCCGACCGCAAAGTTCAGGTGCTTCACATCAATCGCGCCGTCATTCACCACGATATCGGCATCGATGTTATCCAGCGGCATGCGTTTGTTTTCGATATGATCGCCATGATATTTCAGGTGTGCGTTCACCGACCGCAGCTTGGGCACATTGATCGGCGTATTCGGCAGGATGCCGGGGTTGGCGGCGTCCGCCTTTGCCGCAACCTTCGTGCTTTCGGGATGCCCACCGATAAAGCCGCCAAGATCTGCCAGATCGACCAGATGCGAATGCAGGTCGGCGTCCACCGCCAGCACTTTTTCGTGGGGGTTGACGGTGATGGTCCCGCCCAGATCGCTGTGGCCAAGGCGACCATGGAAGTCGGAAAACCGGATCAGATCGCGGGCGTAATCCAGATTGCCGATCACGGAATAAGACGGCGTGTGCGGGATCGGGATGCCCGTCAACGGATACAGAAGGGCCATGTCCGGCCCCGCGAAATGCAGTGCGAGCTTGGCACCGGCAAACCTCATCGGATCGATCAGCGTGCCTTTGAGCGAGGCTTCGGTCGGGCCGTTATGCACGCTCAGATCCACCGGATAGGGGTGGGCCGCGTCAAGCACGCTCAGCAGTGCGCCGCCAACAAAATGTCCCGTAATCGGCTGCCCGGCATAGCGCCCGTCCGCGTCGGCAATGACGCTGCCGCGATCGTTCTCGCCCTTCGGATCTTCCGTGTGCAGGGCAATCTGCATGTTGGCGCGCAGCTTTTCATCGCGCGCCAGAATGTGACCATCCAGAATTCTCACGACCCCCAGCTTCGGCATCGCGGAACCGCTGCCCGACCCCGATCCGCTGGACGATGAGGCCAGCGTGTAATTGTTCGAACCATCGGCCCGCCGCACCACGTCGACCGCAGGCTGATCGAGCGAGATCAGCGGAAGGGACAGCGTGCGATGGGTGATATAGCCCCATGCATCAACCGCGATCGTGAAGTGTTTTGCCTCGGCAAAGGGTTGTTTTTCGCCCTCGAACCCCTTGGGTTGATCGACATGCAGATCATCGACCGTCACGCGCGTCACGCGCCCAAGATGCACATGCAGATGCGCTATCGTGGTGCGCCGCTGCAATGCTGCCGACGCCCGGGAATTCACCAGTGGCACAAACCAGTCCCACGACCAGAAGATGATCAGCAACACCACCAGAACCGCCAGGATACCCATTATGGACGGCACGACATGGCGTCGTTTGCGGGGATGCAGGGGGGCGTTTTCTGTCATGCAGCGCCGCCTTTCGAAGCTGGGAAACCATCAGGGCAAGTGCCCGGGGGATCTTCCTTGTCTGTCCCCACGACTGAGGTCGAGCGTGAGGATCGGCAGCCATCGGGCTGCGTCTTCTGCCAACGCGGTGTTAACGCGAATGGTTGCGCGATCCGGGCAGTCCGGCTTTTTCGGATTCTAGCGTGAAAAAGATCGGGCTCTGCCCGAACCGGGCAGGAACCACAGACCCCGCGCCACTAATTCTATTCCAACGAAGCGGTGTCCAGAGGGCCAAGTCCCCGGCGGGGTTCAGGGCAGGATCCTGAAACCCTTACCCCCGCGCCACAGCCACGAACGCATCTACATCTGCATCGGTCATGTCGTAACTCGTGACCAGACGCACCATCGTGCCCTCGACCCCGGCAGGGGTATCCCATGGATAAAAGACATATCCAGCGCCTTGCAGACGCGCGATCATCGCCTCCGGCAGGACCGGGAACAACTCGTTTGCATGGACGGCAAACGGCAGAACCGCACCAGCATCGACCATGCCAGCACAGAGACGCTGCGCCGCCGCATTGGCCGCCCGCGCGTTGTGCAACCACAGATCATCCGCGAGATAGGCCTCAAGCTGTGCGGCCAGAAAACGGTGCTTGGACCATAGATGGCCGCCACGCTTGATGCGTCGCCCAAAGTCCCGCGCCAGGTCGGTGTTGAAGAACACCACAGCTTCCGCCGCCATCGCGCCGTTCTTGGTGGCACCGAACGACAAGACATCGACCCCGGCGCGCCACGTAATGTCCGCCGGGGCGCAACCAAGACGCGCCACGGCATTGGCAAAACGGGCGCCATCCATATGCACCGACAGACCCGCAGCATGGGCCTGATCGCTCAGCGCCGACAGGGTGGCGGCGTCATAGACGGTGCCCCATTCGGTGGCCTGCGTCAGGCTGAGGGCGGAGATCGGGCTGGTCTCCAGCCCATGCCCGGCAGCAAGCGCCAGCCGGGCCGCCAGGGCTGCGGGCTCCATGCGCCCATCGGCGGAGGGCAGGCCAAGCAGTTTGGCACCATGCGTGTAGAATTCCGGCGCGCCGCCTTCCTCGTTATTGATGTGTGCATTGGTGTCGCACAGGACCGCACCATAAGGCGGCACCAGCGCGGACAGGGCCAGCGCGTTGGCTGCCGTCCCGGTGGTGACGGGAAAGACCACGACTTCGGTTTCGAACAGTCCGGAAAACGTCGCATCAAGGGATTTGCTGAGAGAATCCGACCCATAAGACGGCACGGCACCCGAATTGGCCCGCATCAACGCGTCCATGATCGCAGGACTGACGGAAACGACGTTGTCGCTGGCGAAATTCTTGCGTATGGGCTGGTCCATCGCTTTTCTCCCCGTTGCGTGAGCACTTCTGTCCTGTTTCACGCAGAACAGCCGGATTGTCCATGACCGACCAGACGCCCGAAACCGCTCCCCACGCTGCCGCCCTGATCGACGGCAAGGCCTTTGCCCGCAGCCTGACCGACAGCATTGCCCGCGACGTGGAGACTTTCCACGCAGCGCACGGCATCACGCCTGGACTTGCGGTGGTGCTGGTCGGCAACGACCCCGCGAGCGAGGTTTATGTCCGCAACAAGGCCCTGCAGACCCACCGTGCCGGCATGCTGTCCTTCATGCACATGCTGCCCGAAAGCACGTCGCAGGCGCAGCTGCTGCATCTGATCGAGCGTCTGAACAACGACCCCGAAATTCACGGTATTCTGGTGCAGCTGCCGTTGCCGAAAGGCATCGACCCGACAGTCGTGACCAACGCGATCGACCCGAAAAAGGACGTCGACGGTCTGGGTGAGGTCAATGCGGGCCGTCTGAGCCTGGGGCTGGCCGGGTTGATCCCCTGCACCCCGCTGGGCTGCCTGCTGCTGCTGCGGGACGCCGTCGGCGATCTGCGCGGCCAGCATGCCGTGATCATCGGGGCGTCCAATCTGGTCGGCAAGCCCATGGCGCAACTGCTGCTGAATGACGGCTGCACCGTGACGATCGCGCATATCGACACGCGCGACACCCCGGCCCTTGCACGTCAGGCCGATATTCTGGTGGTCGCGACGGGGCACCGGGAACTGGTACGCGGCGACTGGATCAAGCCGGGTGCGACCGTGATCGATGTGGGCATTACCCGCGTGCCGACAGAGAACGGCAAGACGCGGCTGGTCGGTGACGTGGTGTTCGAAGAGGCCCTGCGTGTGGCGGGCAAGATCACACCAGTACCCGGCGGCGTCGGGCCGATGACGATTGCGTGCCTGCTGCGCAATACGCTGACGGCCGCACGGTTGTGTCAGGCGGAATAACGCGACAGAGGTGCTCCCGGTGAACGCCCGTCATTCCTGATTGCCCGAGTACATGCGTGCTGCCTGTCCGGCAGCACTGCTTCCGAAGCTGACGCTTTCAGCGCCACCTTATTCTTTGTGCCCACTGGCCCGACGCCGAGCATTTGGTGACCTTTCGCGCGTGCTCGCTTGAGCATGCGCCACCGTGGCCCCTGTCGATATCACGTCTGCGACCGGGCGCATCGAGAGACGCTCGACCAAGAAAAATACCGGATATTAAGCAATATCAAATAGATAAAATAACTTGTCTAATTTTTATAAAACAACGAAAGTAAGCCGATAAATACATAACACTTGATCCGGCTAGGACTGAGTTCATGACCGCGCCTTATGACAATTCAGATGTATTTCTGGGAACGACACAGACTGTGCCGGGCGGCGCGTCTGCAACCGGCGACACAGTCGAGGGAACGCAGATTGTCTCAAGCGGCGCGTATACCTATAGCTCAACCGTTATTATTACGATTCCCGCTATTTTGCCGGGAAGCAATTACAGTCATACCGCAACGCAGATCGTGGATGGAGGCGGTTCCAGTATAGGAACTTTAGTTCAGGGAAATTTTGATCATACTTTCATCCCTTTCCCGGCCAATGCGACACAAACAATCAATGCCGGAGGGTATGCTCTTAATACCACGCTCGTCGGCAATATTGTCTTTTATAGCGGTGACTCCAGCCAGCAGCTGTATACAGTCAGCGCGATTGCTTCGCAGACGATCAATGCAGGCGGCCTTGCCGTCAATGACACGATCAACCACGATTCTACAGTCTTGGTCTATGGCACCCTTACAGGAGCGACCTTATCTGGCCTTTTCCGCAGCCAAGCCTATTCCATTTACACCACTTCATATCTCATAACACACGCCAGCTATGGCATGGCGACGATCGAAACCGGGGGCACAGCCTCTGGCCTGACAGTCGATCCATATGGGTATGTCTCCGTTGCCACAGGTGCGACAGTATCGAACGTCGCCCTGAACGGCGGCATTCTGGAATTGCAGGCAGGCGCAACAACACCCACGGGACTGGCTTTCAATCAGGGCACCATCCAGATAGACGATCTCAGTTATGTCTCGGGTCTGACGACAGTCTCCCTGAATTCCAGCGGTGATCTGATCGTTACAAACGGCTCTGCCACCCGTGAAATCGATCTGGCATCGGTCGCTTCCGGCCTCGTCCTGAGCGTTCAAGCAGCAACCAGCGGAACGGGCACCGATATCCTGTTAGGCAACATTCCGCCACCCTGCTTCTGTCCCGGCACGCTGATCGCAACCGCAACCGGTGAGCGCCCGGTGGAAGACCTTCATATCGGTGATCTCCTGCTGACGGCCTCCGGCAATCTGCGGCCCCTGCGATGGATCGGCCGGCGATCCTATGGCGCTCTGTTTGCGCGCGGCAATCGCGACATCATGCCGGTCTGCATCCAGCGG
>Ga0157365_10000342_pt1 | contig 20463 bp, 22 predicted proteins | sample AttsexASBM3_FD_111478 | JGI IMG/M metagenome (GOLD analysis project Ga0157365, IMG submission 111478) | Fungus gardens microbial communities from leaf cutter ant in Ribeirão Preto, State of São Paulo, Brazil - Atta sexdens ASBM3 | ecosystem: Host-associated > Fungi > Mycelium > Unclassified ... | reverse complement strand
GGAAACCCAACCGTTGACGGGGGCACTGTTGCATGAGTAGGAAACCGTACTTGGTTAATCGTTCTACCAAAAGGCTACAGCTTTATATATCCTCCTCCTATCTCGTGACCCGGGGAATTATCCCCGCCGGCCAATCCAAAAATAACGAGATTTTTTTTTATTTTTGGAACTTTTTTTTTTTTTTTAAATCAGTGATTTATTACATGGGGTGTGGAGGCAGACTGTGTAATATAATCCTACAGGAGTAATAACTGGGAGTATGGAATTAATTAATTAAAATAAAAAGCAAAGGAGATAATAATATATATATATATAACTGGAAATTGGTATATGACACAGAGGGAGAATAGGGAAGAGTGGATATGTGCTAACAGAAGAGCAGCATAAATATTTTTGATTGGAGATTTTCTCAGACTGCTTATAGGGGTCATACCCCTCATCGACCTTGACTCGCTTCTATATAACCACGTTGTGTCAACATTGTGTCTCGTAGGAATCATTGTTCTTCCATCAGCCCATTGTATCAGAGGTAGTCGGTGTCAGATGCTTTCCTACCATATGCTCCGAAGAGCTTCTAGCCGAAGAGATGGATGCAACTGTACACTTCCTTTTTCTGACAGAACCATATCTGCCATCAAGCTGTTTGCATCTATTTCCATACTTCTTTGAATTATTTGAGGTCATGAAAAGCAACAGAAACAGCTTCAACTGACGAGACTCAAACACTCAAACTCATAACCAAGACAAGATGCATTTCTCCCTTAAGTTTATTTATTGCTCTTCTTGCCACCCTCAGGGCTGACGAATCTGAGGTACATCTTGCTGTGATATACCTCAGCACACTATTAATTCTGCGTAGCATGGCTCCTACTTGGTCTCTCATGATGAAATGTTCCATTGGCTCGCCAACACTAAGGCTAACCTTACCTTCTTCGACGAACCTATAAATCCGCTTTCCCCTGCGTGCCACACAAAACACAATAGTTACATATTGCTCTAATCGTATCGATAGCATTTTTGGCAGGGACTGTACCGTTTACAACGGCGGAGCTACTTGTCTTTTGGCACCTGACACTAACTGTCTCTCAGCAACAAATAATGTTGGTTTCTGTGCCACGAAGACCTGTCAAAACCCATTAGCAACCTGTGGTACTCACCTCGACGATGGGTCCTGTTACACTCCAAACACTAACTCTGTTGCAGTTAGTACTGCTTGAAGTATGAAGCATGTCTCCTGCACTGATTCAATGTAAAACACTGACTTTTCAACCCTGGTTCCCATTGTAGTGATATTGGATCAAATGATCATTCAGTTACGGTGGTCTTCTGTTATGGCCATAGTTTGTGACCAGCTCATATTTGTGTATTCCTGTAGAGCCAGTTATTGAAATTTTGTATATGCTATCAAATTGCACAACAATTTGAGGACACCTTCAAAATGGATAGCGTCTGGTCTGACTGACTGACTCATAACAATGTTGATGAGAAATGGAAATCCATGTACGGTGCGAAATATCATCTCGGAGTTGAATAGTTCCAAGGCGCTTTTCTCTTGATACTTGTGTACGATCTGATAAAAGCAGAAAATCACAGAAAAGGACATCGCCAATAAACTCAGTGCTCGAGAAAGTAAAATAGGGCAGAATGAAGTTAAGACCTAGGTACGTGGTGCAAGATTACTAATGAGAAGTCGCGAGGTAAAGCATGTTGGAATGTCAACCTGGGAAAAGCTTGAGGTAGGATCATGCTGTCATTAGCCATTGATGTCACGTGCTTGTGAAAAGTGGTTTTTCACTTGTGCACGCCGAAATTCATGTCTGCTCGTCTTTCACGCCTATCTCTGTATTTTACATGGCGGCCTTGCAGGTATTTTGACCGTCATTATACGGCATCGTCCAACGTGCATCGTGGCGTCCAGTTCGAGACTCGAGCTCTGTCTTTATTAGAACAGCATTTCTCGATGTCACTAAAACGCGTTGGAGGAAAGGGAGACGGGGGGATAGACATGTTGGGTTGGTGGTGGATACCGGATTTTACAAAAGAACAGCGGAGACGCATTCGAATAATTGCCCAATGCAAGGCTGAGAAAAAGAAAATTGGTCCAAAGTATGTTCGAGAGCTAGAAGGGGTTCTACTCCGTTACCATATGTCGAATTTGTTGAGTTCAAACCAAGGGCTCAATGGCGTTGACGGAAACGAAGTATCAGATGATAGATCACAGTTATCGGTTTCCCACCATATCCCCTCTGTTGGTGTCTTGATCTCGGAGTCTGCCTTCACAAAGGCTACTATTCTTCATGCGCAGTCCTCATCAGTACCATTACTCCTCCTACACGTACCTTCGGAGGAGGGCGTGACAATTTTGTCATCGAACGCAAACGGTTTAGGTGCCGCAATATGGAATTCTGCACTTGCAAAGGATCAAGGCCCTTTGGGTGGACATATGGAAATCCGGTGGGAGCGATCCTTCCAAGGATCTAACCGACCGGGCCTCTGGTGGAAGAATGAAAAACTTCCCAGCTTTGTCCCGGAAGGTGATTTCGAATCAAGTACAGAACAGGATACGATGATGAATAGTAATGGTAACGATTGACGACGACACTGACGGGAAACTCACATCATGCCATCAGGCTTCAATTTATCGTGTTCTTCCAGACAAGCACTTGGAAGCCTAGTCTGCTCATAACTGCTCATAACTGATTGATCTACATGGGCCTCATCATTGGAAATGACACCAGGCCTCTCACGTAGCCCTTCTGCAGGGTGCAGCTTCAACAAAGAAGTTAGGAATGCAAATGATTTTTTAGGGATGGCTCCGTCTAGAATATGTCGTATGGGACGAACGAAAAATTATTGAATTATCGAGCTGTATACACCGTAACAAAAACCTTGTTGAGTGAAAATCCTGCCTCAGGGGAAGACCACAACTACACTCTGCTCCCGTCAAACCAGCATTGTAGGTCAAGAGCGAAATCATTGTTGGGCTGATTGGGAGCTCAGTCATTATTAGATGTCGAATTATAAATTGACCTTTTCACTGTAGGGTAGTTCCTGAAAATTTCTCAAGCGTGGCTGGAAACTAAGGATGAGACTGCTTTGATTAAATATAGTAGGAAGCCAATATTTAATGATTGAATCTTGAATAACTCATGACTGTATTTAACCATTAACATAATGCATAATGCTGCTATAGTCGAAGCTAACGCTACATTATCTGAATTTCAAACTTTGAATAATTAAACTGCAGGTTCAGCCTACAAGTGTAGTTTCGGTCATGGTAGAAAAATCAAGGGTTCATTTCAAGGATTGATTCATTTTGTTAGCGTTACATTGCATACACATTTTCAAAAGGGTCTTTAATCCTTGAAGCATGTATACAAAACAGTGAGGAGATCAACGACTGCATCACCTAGTCCAATTCACGCCACGGTTTATCAACCCCTGCATCTGGATCCTCTTCTACACCCTCCACTGCCATACTTTCCATACGACGAGTAAGATCATTCATATCCAATGCTGCTGTGTTCCGCGCGGCAAAATCATATCCACCTGTTTCATTGATAGACTCCGATGGGTCCCAGGGGATGTCGGGTCCTCTCCAGCCCTTGTTCTGATAGATGTAATTGAGAAAAGACCGCCAAAGTGGATCGAGACCCAAAACTTCAGGATCTCCAACAACAATCAAGAGGGCCTTTGCGCGTGTCACTGATACTGTAAATAGTCAGGAACATTTTGATATATCAGATAAACTCTAGAACAGACCATTGAAGCGACGCGGGTTAGCTACAAAGCCAAGTGTATGCCTGATGTCATAAGCTATGAAATCTTTACTGCTTCGAACAGTAGAGATTATGATGACAGAGCGCTCCTATAGTTTCACTGAATGTCAGAAACCCGCACATGGTTTTATTACCTAACTTGCCTGGCCCTGGAACTCTTCCACTGATCCAATTTTCACATCATCAGCAACATTACGGAGGGAACTTCGTATTTTGAGGCATTGAGCATGGTAAGGAGTTATTATCCCGATTTCATTGTCACCTGTTGATCCAAATCAGATTTCCGAGACAGCTGACTCTATTATATCACACCTACTTGTCCTGAAGACTCGATCAGCTTTCAGTTGCTGAATATAGCTCTTGACCTGTAGCACCTCATGGACGTTGAAGAAGGAAGGCGATGAGGCTTCCTGAACGTCCTTCCCAGAGACCGCATGGAAGACGACAGGAAATTTTTTGTTCACAAGATAAGGCGAGTTCAGATAACTATTGATGACGCGACTTATACCACAAGGTTGTAGATCATTTCCATAAAACCTCTCATTTGGAAAACGGAGGATAGCTTTGTGAGAACGGAAATTCTTGGTGAGCTTGACGATACTATTTTAAGTGATGATAAGAGTTTAACAAAAGAATAGACGAGCAGAAAACGTGCCTTCTACCATATCCTGTCGACTGATCGTACGGAGGACAAGCCATTATACGTTCAATGTAGCTTAATTCCAACCCAAGACGGGTGGCAATACCAGAGCGAATGATAGGACCCAGTTGCTTTGGATCTCCAGAGAGAACAATATTAGTTTTCAGATCTGCCAATGTCTTGATAGAAACAAAGGCCTCAGGTTCTGTCGCTTGGCCAGCTTCATCAATGATTATATGGCTGAAGTGTCCCCGCGGTATGCCTATTCCAAAAAGAATAGAGGCTGAAATGAGAGTCGACACAATGACGCGATAATTCATCATGGTAGCCATAGGAGGGACAGAGAAACAAGGCCGTGAGCTCCCATCCTCACGGTGATAGCCGTATGCCCTCAAGACATCCGGCACCTCTCTTTCATCTTTTGATGGCGCATACATGCGAAACAATTCGTCCGTCCTAAAATTATTGATAAGCCGGGAAGCAATGAGGTCGGCAGCAGAATTCGAGGGTGCACATGCGAGTATACGGATATTATCATTTTTCTTGGTCAGTTGTGTTATGGCTTCAACGATGGTAATTGTCTTCCCAGTTCCGGGACTATAAATAGGACGTGAGTTCTGGATCATTTCAACAACAGGTAATATTACTTACGGCCCAAAAACAACAAAAGGTAATGAGCCCGGAGGTGCAACCACGATAGATGTCACAGCTTGTAATTGTGGGGTATTGGAAAGAATCAGTCTGTTAACGGTTTTCGAGAGCAATTTAGGAACTGGCGTCTTTGGAAGATGGGACTTTTCTGGAAATAAGACACGCGACTCGGTAAACACAGTATCTAGAGTTTGGTGCTGGCGTTGTAACGGGATGCGGGTGAGTTTAAAGCGAACATTGTATTTTTGGGTTGTTGACCACCCTCGGAATGATTCATGAAAAACTAATCCAACTTCATCACGACGAACGACATGCACGTGGCCCGCGTGCCAGTGCCCTTGAAGATCTTCCTGCTTCTTAACCAGTATCCTGTCACCTATAGATTGTAAGAGCATATTGTCAACTGATACAGTCAGGTGGGCTTACCCAGAAGAACACTCGGTCGTTTTTCTGCGAGCCCAGGAACAGCCAGGCTGTAACGAAGTGTAAGAATCGAAAATCTAGATCTGATACGTAAGAGAAGATTCTGACTAGTAGTATTGATTGTATTTGTTCAAAGTTGATCCCTGCATGTCATACCGCTCCAAGTCTTTACTGTCAGTATGTTAGAAAACATTAGAGCAGTAGATACCGGAACATACTCCATTTGATGTTCCTCAATCCAGAGGAGCGTCTTAAAATGCCGGCTGTGCGTCTCAGAGTTAAGGACATTTGGTAAATACCCACGTTTGACTGAATTGAGAGTTTCCTGAGTGGGATGAGAGGAAAGATTGAGAGTTGCAAGAAGTTGGGCAGAGATAGATGCACGAGGAAGCTTTTTGACGTAAGGGATAGCATTCAGTGAAGGCGGTGCAATGCCTTCGGTTACTTTGGTCTCAGGCTCTCTCCTTGTACGGACCCGAGGGACATAGGGAATCCGTGCTTTCAATCGTTCATGAGCGACTGGATCCCCTACAATGGCACGCAGTGTTCTGGCGATAATGAAGCCTTTCTTGAGATGCTCGTCATAAAACTGGAGTTCAAGTCTATCTTGATACCGTCCAATGTATTGTTGGGTGAATAAAATGCTGAGAACGATGTGTCGCAAGGAAACTTTACGATTACTGCCCTCGACTTTAAAGACGAATCTGTGAAGAATCCCTTCATTACCTCGATTGGATCAAAGAGCGACATGAGAACACTGACGGTGAAGCGACCTTCTTTCTCGTCTGCACCCCTAAGTCAGCGCTGAGCTTGACTGAAACTAAAGTGATCTTCGCCAAAGGGACATTCGACGATATTTTGAGGGTCGTCGTCTTTCCTATGGCGGCTATTGCTGGTTCCAAGATACCCAGATCAACTTCTCCTTCAATCGCCACACCATTCTTCTCTTTTTCGGCCTCGTCCAGGACACTCTTAAATGATGCATATCGCTCCTTTGCCAAGTGGCTCCGACCGTGGATATGTGAGTGCCAGTGAAAGGTTGCGATTGACACTTGGCAAATCGTACAGAAGGTGTGAGTATTTGAAGGGACTACAGGGTCGGGTTCGAGATTAGCATCCATCCCTTTGAGTCTGGCCTTGTTACGATGTCGTTGAGCGCTCTTGTGTTGCATCCATGATTCAGAATTGATTGGACGCTGGCAAATACGACAATACCAGGTCTGATGGATATTGCCCATGAGCACCTTCTTATGCTTCTTGCTCTGCAGGTGAGCTTGATATTCATGGAGATTAGAGGCCACGTAGCCGCAAGGATCACAGGTTGGTATGTTGTGATTGAAAACGCAACGTGCATCTGGACAAGAGCCAGACGCAATAATGTTGGGGCAATTTTGCATGAAAGTGATAGTAACAAAGACCAGTATCAGCAACCTTTTTGGGGGCTCTGAGTACGCCACAAACCAGTGCACGAAATCCCACGCTGTATCCTTTTGCCGCCAATCTGGAATTAGCCGGACCAAAAATGATGGTGGAACAAAAGTCACCATCTATGAGAACACATTGTGAATTGATGCAACGGTCTATATGGTGAACCATACTGTTCATTGGTATTGTAAGAACCGTCGATGGCCGAGATAAGTCGTAGAATTCCTGGTTGTTTCAGTGGAAATCACTGTGGAGCTTGAATAGAAACTGTTCAAATTCGTGAATCGATGCTCATTTTCTAGTATCTGTCACATCACACAGCGGACAAATGGCTGTCAAAGGTCGGAGTGTCACTGTCTGATCCCGCCACATTGCTAACTCATTCTGCAGAGTTGTCGGAGCCTGACATCGACATCGAGGACAGTTTCCTCAAATTTTGATAGTTTAGCTCCTGAATCTGGCAGAGGCTTTTGGGGTCCTCAGAAGCGAAGGCCATCGTCGCCAAGGATACTGATGTTTGAATCTCAAATCCGAGACCCACTGAATTCCAAATTACCAAGGGTACATTGGTCCTGTACTGATAAAGATGGCAGAGCTGAGCATGAACTCTCCACCTGATCCCGGTTCGTGCCTTGTCTCGGTGGGGCACTTTCTCGTGCAGGATGTAATACACGCAGGGTCGGCGGGACACATAGAATTTGACGTGAGCACAGAGGAGCGAACAAGCGTGATAAATTTGAGTTGAAGGTGGTCAAGTTTTGAGCATGGCATGATTAGGTGTGAATCAAATATAATCCTGCTTCGAGTATTTTAGTTGAAATAAGCCACACAGGATGACTAGATTTTTTAACTTACGAGCCTGCTTTACCTCATCCATTTGCACTGCATCACCTCTTCCCATGTAATTTTTTTACTGTTTCTTTCTCTCGGTCCGTAAATGTCAGATGACGAGGGTGGCCGAGCGTGGCGCGCGCGATCAGAATTGTGAAGGCGGGATTGAGCGCGTTCCAGGGGCTCGTATTTCTCTACCAATTTGACCGATAACGCTTCGATTTCTTTTTTGCATATACTGAAATTATCCATGGGTTAGAAATATCATGTCTGGGCCATTGAATCGTGAGCTAAGTTAAGTTTGTGATTGGACATCAAATACGGGAGCTTTCACACTATAGTGTTGGTGGATATCTTCTCGAGTACATCCAGTTCTGCTGCGACGTCGATATAAAATTTTCTTCTGAGATTTTCTTACGTGACTGGGCCCTTCGAGGTGCAACCTGCATTTGAAGAAAGAATAAACAAGACCACAAATATCGCAAATCGAAGTATGATGCAACAGTCGTGATTGTACATATGATGCGAGATCGGAACAAGCGCTGCAATCGTTGAAAAGTGATTGTTGTACAAGAGACAGAAATACATCATGTATATTATGTAAATATCTGTGCAAACCTATTCCATCTCACGCCAGGGTTTATCGACGCCTGCATCCAAGTCCTCTTCGACACCTTCCATTGTTTGGCTTTCCAATCGGCGAGTGAAGTCATTCATATCTAGAACTGCAGTATTTCTAGCTGCAACATCATACCCACCAGCCTTATCAACAGGCTCGGAAGGATCCCATGGAATATCGGGTCCTTTCCAACCGCCGTTGTTATATATGTAGTTGAGGAATGCCCTCCAAAGAGGGTCCAGCCCAAGGACATCGGGATCACCGATAATAATAAGGAGAGCTTTGGCCCTGGTAATGGAGACTAATTGGCGTTCAGGTTAGTACATCTCATGCCATAGGTCAGAAACGTATTGTTACCATTGAAGCGTCTCGGACTGGCGATGAATCCAAGGGTGTGACGAATGTCATAGGACACGAACTCTTTACTGCTTCGTACTGTTGAAATGATGATGACTTTGCGTTCCTGTCAAACTTCATGAGATAACCAAGTTGTCAAAGCTTCGTTTCAGGGCTTACCTGACCCTGGAATTCCTCGACAGAACCGACTTTGACTTCACTAGATCCAGCATCAAGTTGCTGACGAATCCTCTGACATTGGGCATGGTAAGGTGCAATGACACCGATATCCTGTTCGCCTGTTTGCCATCTTGAATTTCAACTCATAGTGTAATTGGCAAAAAAACAAACGCGTTCGGAAAGTACGGTCCTCCTTCAATTTTCCTACATACAGCTTTACTTGAATCACTTCGTCTATATTGAAGAACGAAGGAGAAGAGGCTTCTCTGTCATCCTTCCCGAACATAGCGTGAAATACAATAGGGAATTTCTTGTTGGGAAGATAGGATGAACCAAGGTAGGCATTGATATCTTGAGAGGGTGCCCTTGGTATGAGATCACCTCCATAGAAGTGTTCGTTCGGGAATCTGAGAATGGTCTTATGGGACCGGAAGTTCTGGACAAGCTTCACAATACTAATTCAAGAGTCAACAAATATGGGCAGAAGAAGATATTTCCCAAAGCCTACCTTTTTCCCGAGCCGTTCTGCAAGTTATACGGTGAACGTGCCATCAAACGCTCGAGGTAACTGATCTCGAGACCGAGCTTACACGCAATATCGGAACGAATGATAGGCCCAAGTTGTTTGGGATCACCCGATAACACTACATTGGTCGCCGTATCTGCCAAAGCCTTTACAGAGACAAAGACTTCGGGCTCAGTGGCTTGGCCAGCCTCGTCGACGAAAATATGGGTGAAGTGGCCACGAGTCATCCCGATACCAGTCAGCATGGCCGCAGAAATACACGTAGAGACGATGACTCGAAACCGTTTCATGACAGCAAAAGGAGGTACGCTGAAAGAGGGCCGATCATCAAGATCATTGCGGTAATATGTGTAAGGTTCTAGCTCATCAGGGACCTGATTTTTGTAGCGAGAGGGGGCGTATATGCGGAACATCTGTTCCTTTGGAATGGTGTCGCGGAGGCGCAATGCAATCAGATCAGCAGCAGAATTAGATGGAGCACATGCTAGGATCTTGATATTTGTATCTTTCTTAAGCAATTGCTTAATAGCCTCAACCATAGTGATCGTTTTCCCTGTCCCAGGTCTGAATAATCCATTAGTGATGTCCAAGACGAGAAAACTAAATGGATACGTACGGTCCAAATATGATAAACGGCAGTGACCCGGGTGGAGCACTGAGTATACCTGCGACAGCAGATATTTGCGGTGGGTTGCTCCTAATGAGAGGATTGAAAAATTTATTAGGTGGACGAGGGGTTGATGTCATTAGAATATGAGAAGAATTTGGGAACAAAATACGAGACTCAGTGAAAGCCGTAGCGAGAGCCTGATGCTGGCGCTTAACCGGGATACGGTTGAGTTTGAAGCGAACATGGTACTTTTGATTCGATTTCCAGTCGCCAAATGATTCATGGAATCGGAGACCAACTTCACTTTGATGGACAAAGTGCACATGACCTTCGTACCAGTGCCCTTGTTCAGCGTTCTGTTTACGGACGAGGATGCGATCGCCTGGAAGGACTCAGACTGTTGAAGAGGTTTGTAGAAGCATTTAATATACCAATCAAAACACTTGGCCGTTTCTCCGCTAAACCCGGAACCGGAAGACTTCAAGAGGATTCATGCCCAGGATCCAAAAGAACTGGTAAACTTACTGGTAGAATGGTATATTTCTAGCCAGAGTTGAGTCAACCATATCGTAACGCTCGAGATCCTGTCTAAAACAGCATGAAAAAAATTCAAAAAATTCAAAAAACAAATGAGAAGCGCACTCCATCTTGAATTCCTCGATCCACAACAGAATTTTGAAAAAGCGGCCATGCGACTCTGCATCAAGTAACTTGGGTAAGAATGCACGTTCGATTGCCTGAATATTCTCTCTCGAAGCAGCAGAAGACGTTGTGAGTGCTGACACAAGATGCCGGGGAATGAGAGCTTTCGGGAGTTTTGTAACATATGGGATAGCTTTCTGGGCAGGCGGCTTAACGCCTTCGATGACTTTAAGTTCTGGTTCTCGGGGAGCTCGCACACGAGGGACATAAGGTGCTCGAGGCCTCAGTATGTTATGCACTGAGGGGTCACCAACAATAGCTTCGACCATCCGGGAGATAATGAATTGCTTTTTCAAAGCAACATCCTCGAATTGAACTTCGAGTCTGTCTTGATAGCGACCAATAAATTCCTGCTTGAACTTGACCACAATCTTGATAGTTCGACTCATGGACAGCTGACGATTAGTTCCCTCAATGGTCACAGTGAATCTAAGCAAACTATTGGCAGTCGGAAATAATCAGAAGAAACAACCCACGGTGAGACTGTTCTCCGACGCGAAGACCCAATCTCCGCACTCAGCTTGGCCGATTTAAGGTTGATTTTACTGAGGGGGGCAGTCGAACGGATATCAATGGTTTTTGTAACACCAGCCGTAGCAGCAGTGGGCTCAATGACGCTGAAATTCAGATCACCCTGAATTGCAACATCATTCTTGTCCTTTTCTGCCTCGCTTTGCGCCATTTTGAATGCGGTGTATTCTTGACCGAGCTGATGCCTGCGACCTTTGGCATGTTGAGACCAAAGATAGTGAGCGATGTATATCTGGCAGGTAGGACAGAACTGGTGATTGCTCTGACTCTCGGGAGGAATGTCAGTTTCTGGTTCGACCTCAATGGACACCCCAAGAGATTGGGCATTCCCTGCATGCTTTTTCCCTTTCTTATGCGACGACCATGAATTAGGTGACATTGAGCGCTTGCATATCGGACAGTATACTAGGCCATGAGAAGTAGTCCCCGCAGCTCTGGAACGGTGTTTCTTGGTCTTCAAATGTTGTTTGTAGTTGTGAATGCCCTGACACACTAAACTGCACACGTCGCATGTGAGAACATTGTGATTTAGTGAGCAGGCTGGATCACTGCACGACCCAGTGCTAAGTAGATTTGGACAATTCTTCATCAAGAAACCAGAGAGAAAGTGGTAGGCGCCAGACCATGATAAACAGCCCTTTTATATCCACACCGGGATCATATCTTTTATCGATAAAATCTAGAGCAATCGTATAAGGAAACGAACGGTGATAAAGTGGGATATACGGTAAAACCTAGTCATATACCAACTAACGGAACTAAGTGGTATACACCTATGAGAATAATTTGTTAACTGAAGTATTGCCCTCTTGATTCTTTTTCAAGACCTGGTAGAAGAAAAACGATTAATTTCGACCGCAAAAATCTTGGGAGAACCGATTGACCTTTGCAACAGCAAATTCAAAGTCCTCTTGGGTAACGTGTTGTCGTCGTTCTCGAAGGGCGTACATGCCTGAATGAATTATCCGTAAGCGAGACCCCATCAGAAAAGATGGAAGATAGAAGGCGCACCTGCTTCTGTGCAGATACCACGAACTTCCGCGCCAGAACATTGTCCCATTTTCTCCGCCAGTGCATGCAGGTCAATCCCGCGTTGCAGTGACATCTATTTTTTTTTCCTATTAAACAGGCATCCACATGCTTCTGAGAGAGAGGATACACACTTTTCGAGAGTGGATGCGAAGGATTGATACACGTGCCTCAGGACCTGGAGGAGGGAATTCAATCTTACGATCAATTCGCCCTGGCCGCAGCAGAGCAGAATCCAGAATGTCTATGGCATGCAGATGAGCAAGAATAACTTCATTGAAAAGCAGTAAGAGGAAGACGTACCAATTCGGTTTGTAGCCATGATGACCTTGATATTCTTGGTCGACTCGAAGCCATCGAGTTGGTTGAGAAGCTCCAACATGGTCCGCTGCACTTCTGAATCACCCCCACCACTCCCGCTCTCTCCTCTCGAACTTCCAATAGAATCAATTTCGTCCATAAAAATGATACTTGGCGCATGCTCTCGCGCCATTACGAAAAGTTCTCTGACCATGCGACTACCTTCACCAATGTACTTCTGCACAAGTTCGCTACCACTGACACGGATGAACTTGCAATCAGTATGATGGGCGACAGCTCGTGCCAGAAGTGTCTTCCCCGTTCCAGGAGGACCATATAGAAGGACGCCCTTGGGTTGGGCGATACCCAATGCCTCAAATAGTTCTGGATGTTTCACAGGGAGTTCAATGACTTCCTTGATTTCTTTAATTTGTTTGTCCAGACCCCCGACCATTTCGTATGTGCTGTCAGGTACTTTCTCGACCATCATCAGCGACACCAGAGGATCAACTTTGTTTGGTAGGATTTTGTGGATGGTGTATGAATCTGAACGGAGGGCTACTCGATATGTAGGTTGAAGTGCACTAAGTTCAATGTCTGAATCGATATCAACGACTAAAAGGTGACAGTTGAGTTCATGATCTTGACAATGATCAAACGTGAAGGCTCACTATATTTGCCCTCCGGTTGTACTTTCACCAAGACTTTGTTCTTACCCATCACCTTCACGACTTCTCCAACATAACTGCCTGGCTCCTGTAGCAGCTGGAGCTCTTCTCTCAAAAGCCGCACTATAATACAAACTTAGTATAAACAGTTCATGCGTTCGACGAAAGCACGCATTACCCCGAGCATTCAGTGCATTTCGCTGAGCCTCCAATCGACGTAAGTTTTGAGTTTTCTGGTTAATAAGAAGCTCTGCAGACTCTATCTTTGCCTTATAATACTGTTTGATACAAGACTGAGAGGATGGTGCTCGTACTGCGACGGCGGCCATGGGCATGGATCTGAAGGAGAGCGTAAAATTAGGCAATGACGCGTCCAATGCTGTGTGACGTGACGTGTAGTAACAATATAATACTTGTATCCACGATAATGATCCTGGTACTAGCTATTTTTCTGTATCACCTCAAGGTAGTTAGTGATCTATGATATATGCTTCAGTAAGTCTGTGAATTAATATCTTTAGCATTTCCTAAATATAGATCGAGTGCAAGTTTACAGAAGTTGTAGCTGGAACGGGAGCGTTTTGCAAGGTCTCTTATCATTTGAGACGGGTAACATTTGTCTTGTCACTTTAGTTCGTTGCCGTGAGGCAGAAACTCGATACTTTTCGGGTGCAGCCAGGACCATACTCACATGAGGTGCGAGCGATTTCTGGGTTTCAAAAAAAATAGTTTTCATGAGTAATGCGATGATGAATGCTGCGGCCCATACGGTATTCACGGTATCTAAGTCATATCCCGTTAGGATCGCCTCCATGTCACGTGCATAGTCGACCCTGATTTCTCTGATAAAAATCTCAAGGATCAAGAACGGTCGGTTCTTTGATCGTGGTAGATATCTGCCATCGAGAATGAACAATCTCTCCAGCCATTTATGCCGTACATATGTATTTATTGTACGACGGATGAGAATGAGGTCGTTATCCCTAGTTTCTGGGAGTAGATAAATGGAACTATCCGTCACAGGAGTCTAACTAATACCTGGATGTCAACTCAAGCTTGATTCCGGAAAGACAGGTTTAAAGTTTGATTCGTGCACCATACAGGTATGACCGCTCTGATGTAACGAAATTCAAAAATACTGTTTGTTTCTTAGAGTAAGCTCGAACGAATACTACCGGAATCATCTGTTAATTTTAGACATCTTATCAGCAATGGGTATGCGTGCACTAGAATCATTATACAGTGAAGGAGTGTTCCAGCTTTTGTCGCAGCCATCATGATTTTGAGATTTTGATAATAAATTCCATGATCTGTATCTTATCAATCCGCATATCAGGCCATGTGATTAGATATCCCATTAATGACCAGGTACCCGACAAAACAAATTTCACTCACCAAGAGCTTGTCACTCTATCCTGGAATCTAGTCTTGATCTGGATCCTCTGATACCCTGACTGTCAAACTCAGTATAGGGTTTTTGATTTGCGATTAAACAATGTTGACAGATCCTTCTTCGTCATCTCCGTCTTCCTCAGGTCTCCTTACCCCTCCAAATTTGCATCAAAATACGATAGATCCCTCTGTACAATGGCTGGTTCAAAAGTATGGGGGTACGAGCGTTGGGAAATTTGCAGTTAGAATTGCTGAGGACATCGTCGCGTGAGTACATTTATGCTATCTGAGAGAGCACAACTGACGATGTTCGCTTTTTTTTATTCGATGAATCTACTTTTCCATTTTGCTGTACAACCGCACGTACATGCTCACTTGTAAATCATACAACACAAGCAGGGGTTATATTGACCAGCACAAAGTCGTACTCGTCTGTTCCGCTCGGTCGGGTTCAACAAAAACATTGGGTACAACAAACCTGCTTCTTCGCGCCTCTGCCGAGGCTCTTCGTCGTGACAGTTCAAGCGGCAGTGGCAATGGTGGCAACAAGGGTTCTCTTCCCGATAATCCTGGCACTGGGACTGTTACACCCGTCACTCGCGGTCTTTTTGGTGTTTACGGTATGACTCCAAACCATAGATCGGTATCGCAATCGCCACCGTCAAGCCCTATAAGTCGATCATCGTCTGATTTTCGTGGCAACTTGACATTCACACCAATTACTGGGAAGGGAGAGAACGGAGAGAAAGTGCACCAAGTCCCGGATTGTGTAAATACAGTGGAACTATTGAGGCAGGAACATTTGAATGCTGCTAGGGAATGCGTGACAAAAAATGAGGAGATTTTACGAGAATTGGAAGAGGAGATTGAACGCGATTGTGACTGGCTGACAAGCTTTCTGTATGCGCTCAAGGCACGTTTGGCTCTTCTGAGTGATTGTTATCATTGATCGTGTTAGTGTAGTTCGTTGACGAAATATCACCACGATCAAGAGACACAGTCATAGGGCTTGGAGAAAAGCTAGCATGTAAAATGATGACTGCTATACTTCGGGATCGCGTACGTACTATTCATTAAGCTAATCTAACTTAATTATCATGCTTCGCTTCGTTTAACAGGGCATAGACGCTGAATACGTTTCATTAGAGGATATAGTTCCAACAGATGTTTTTGACATGGATGATTCGACAGCGCTGGATCAAAACTTCTATGATAGACTTACGGTTGCTCTGGGCGAACGAGTCGAACAATGTGCACCACGTGTACCTGTTGTCACCGGTAAGCGTCCTCTTTTTTTTCAAACTGATACACCCCTCTCTCTTCCACGTGTTTTCATACCTTCTCTGCAGAACTAAATTAATGACATTGAAATAGGTTTCTTTGGCCCGGTCCCCGGCTCTCTTCTCCGCCAGGTTGGCCGAGGTTACACCGACCTCTGTTCTGCCCTCCTCTCCGTAGGTCTCTCCGCCTCTGAGCTTCAAATATGGAAAGAAGTAGATGGAGTTTTTACCGCTGATCCAAGGAAGGTCTTGACCGCCAGACTGATACCAATCATTTCACCCGATGAGGCAGCGGAGTTGACGTATTACGGGAGCGAGGTCATTCATCCGTTTACAATGGAACAGGTTATTAGGAAAAGGATTCCGATTAGGATAAAGAACGTCGAGAATCCAAGAGGCGGAGGCACGGTTATTCATCCAGGTCCTGATGGAGTGGACGCAGGAGTGGACGAGGGAGGGGGGAATCTAATAACGGGGACGGCATCAACATCGCCAATACTGCTCCAGACTGTGTCTGGATATCTTGAAGCGGAAGCAGATTCGTCACCGAACAGGAAAAGATTACCAACTGCAGTAACAATTAAAGAGAACATTGTGGTATTGAACGTGCATTCGAATAGGAAGAGCGTTTCGCATGGTTTCCTAGCAGGACTATTTTCGACGTTGGATAGATTTGGAGTCGTTGTAGATTTGATTACGACGAGCGAAGTACACGTGAGTATGGCTATTGAGGATGGGTTAGGACAGAAGCGGTTAGATAGGTTGGTTAGGGAACTGAAGAAGAGTGGAACGGTGTGTGTTCACTTTTGTTTCGGGAGCAATTCGTGCCTTTTTCACAGTTCTTCGAGACACGTCAGTGGGCACTTTTGATCTGATAGTAGTCTATAGGTTTCGGTGCATAAGGACATGGCGATCTTGTCCCTCGTGGGGAAGCACATGCGGAACATGGTGGGCATTGCAGGGAGGATGTTCACGACTCTTGCGCAAGGAAATGTCAACATCGAGATGATCAGTCAAGGCGCTAGTGAGATTAACATTTCTTGTGTTATCGAAGCCCGCGATGCTGTCAAGGCCCTGAACCTGATTCACCAAAGTTGTTTGCAAATTAAACCTGAGGGATCGCTGGGACGAGGTGAGTATGGGAAAGAGCGATGCTTGGCTTGGCTTTTGCTGACTGATGGTTGCAGTTGGACCGTGGTTGTTTTGATTGTTGTAGTCATATGAGTTGGTAAGTCAGAAAAGGGAAGAGAGGGTGAAATAGGAGAGATCGTGCTTATGGAGATTTCCGCTGTGTATCTGTACGTGCATTTGATTATCCGACTGATGTATATGATAATTTTGCTTTCGTATTGGATATCCTGAAAGGGGCTAAGGGGTCTGATGGTTCCTCGGGGGGAGGGTGGGAACACGTGTGAGAAGAATCCGTTAATATGGACCCCTTGGCAAACAAATTCCCAAGACCCTCAGGGTTGAAGACTGCCTACAATTAACTTGCTTGATAGATCCCAAAGCCCCGCGCCTGACTTTTTTCTAATGCCTGTACCAGTTGATCCCCTCGATGAACTGCTACGACCCCCGACGGACGAGACATCCGAACAACGGGCAGTACGCCTTGCACGGGAGGAACAGGCACGGAATGTGAGTGCTGCAATAGACGCTAGTATCAAGGCAGAGCGCATTGCTCGCCGCAAGAAACGCATCGTCCGACTGTTGCTCTTGGGCCAGAGCGAATCTGGTGGGTCGACCTATTTGATCTCATCTCCTGTGCTTACAGATATAACAGGCAAGTCAACGACACTCAGACGTAAGTTCATGGCTTTCTGTCGTTAAATTTGGTCTTGAAGACGAGGTCAGAGTTCCAACGGTTGTACACACCGACTGCATTCCGAGAAGAACGGGTTTTATGGCGAGCGGTCATTCAGTTGAACATCGTGCGATCGATCCGCACGATTCTTGATGCATTGGACGTACACAACTCCCTCGAAAGTTCGCCATACTCCTCGCCCCGTAACCATGCACGTAGTCTCTCACAACATCCACCTTTGCCGGATTTACCTGGTGCTACTAGCATTATGCCTTTGGCGTCTGTTTCCCAAGCTCGGTATCCAGACATGCATCTCCACCAGTATCGCATGCATGATCCAGACGGTGGTGACGGAAGAGATTTCGATGGGAATTATGACCCACCTGTCGCTTCGGGATCTACGTACAAGTTGACTGATTACGGGTCTCAATACAACTTCCTTTCTGACATCTCACCATCTTCTCTGCAGCTTCATCAGTACCACCATCATTACCAACAGCAGGCGTATTCTTCCAATCATATCCAACTCCTTAAATTACGCTTGTCACCCATCAGACATATCGAACGACTGTTAATCCATAGACTGGTTCCACCAAGTGAGGAAGAACCGACACATTTGGGAGATGGTAGTATTGATGGCAATGCTATCCATTTCAGGTCAACATTTGGCGGAAAAACACCAGCATCCTCAAGCAGAGGAGAAGTATTTGTGCGGCCTACAACGGGCTGGCGAGGTGCTCTTGCTCGTGCAAGGGTCAGCTATCCCAGCTTTCTTTCTGGAACTGAAAGTGATAGGACGGCATCAAGCGATAACAGCAGTTGGCTTGAAAGTGGAAATAGGAGTAGTAGTGATCCTGACGGTAGCACCAACGAGGCTCAGGAAACATTGAATACGCTCTGCGGGGATATGATTCAATTATGGCAGGATCCTGGAGTGCGTGAGGTACTCAGACGGAAGAGGATCAGACTGGAAGAAGAGAGCGGTTTTTTTCTGAATGACTTGCATCGAATTACATCACTAAGATATGTACCTTCAGACGGTATGTTGTGAGTTGTTATCCACGTTTGCCTATGAATCGTGTTCGTACAGACGATGTATTGAAGGCTCGGCTCAAGACTGTCGGTGTTGCAGAGTATAAATTTGAGATGGAGGTCCCGATGAGTAGAGATACAGGGACTGAGTGGCGAATCGTCGATGTGGGAGGAAGTCGGAGTCAGGTATGTCCTGTTGCCATTGTTTCTATCGCTAACTTAGCCTATCTGATTAGAGACGTGAGTTCGTCAAGCTCCTTATAAATTGTATGATTATGCTTATGCCTAGTTTTGAAATAAGCTACATGGGCACCTTTCTTCGATGATGGTATGTCCTGCGTCTATATCCGTCTTATACGCACACATGTAGATCAAACGAACAGTCGATGCTATCATATTTCTAGCGCCAATATCCGCCTTTGACCAAGCTCTGTCAGAAGACCAAAAAATCAACCGTTTGGAGGATTCTGTCCTTCTATGGAAAGCTGTTTGCTCCAACAAACTCCTAGCGAACGTCGATCTGGTTCTATTCCTCAACAAATGTGATATTCTACATCAGAAATTGACTAGCGGGATCCGGATAGCCAAGTATGTGAGGAGTTATCAAGATAGAGAGAATAATATGGACACAGTACTGAAATGTGAGTTTCATTTTCATCTATCTTGATGTATAGTCTTAAGAGAGTCCAGATATGAAGAGCAAGTTCGGCGCCATTCACAGAGACTTTTCACCAAATCCAAGAAAATTCTATGCATTCTGTACGTCGGTGACGGATACGACTACAACATCGGGTATCATTGCCAGTGGTAAGGAATCGTCTACTGTATATGGAATGCTGACCTTGACTTTCGTCTTTTTCTCTGTATTGCGATACCTGCGATTACTCGGTTTGGATTGGGATGTTATAGTGAGAGATATGGTGATACGCCAACATCTGAAACAGTCTAAGCTTCTATGACAATGAAACGGCCTGCTTCTACGGTTGTCTCGGACACTGGCGAAGAAGCTGCTGTTTTTGGTTACGGTTGCGATCTAAGGGGCTTATTGCTTCTCATATATCGTTTTTGGTACCTTGATATGCTCATGGGACATGCCACCTGTCCTATCCCATCTCAATACTCATCACAGTATACATTTCTATGCAATTTTATCTTTCACGTTCATCTCATCATGTGTCTCAGATCAACCCTTTTCTCAACCATGTACCTTTCCGATTGTCTGAGAAGATTTCTATCTTTATGCATGTCTGGATTGTTGCCTGCGTTATTATTGTCCCTTTGCGGCGATAGGGGAGTGAAACTCATCGTTACGTGATAACTTGCACAAGTCAGGCGACACCATAACATACATAACATACCCTGTTAAGAAATTGCAGAATAGCGACCAATGGTAAATTGAATGTCTATATTGTCAGTTAGGGTAGCCTAGCACAGCCCTGCTACTATATCAGCGATCACCGGGCTGTTGAACGGTACCTTGAAAACATTGTGTACGTGATGGTTCAATGACCCCACCAGCATCAGCTCCGATTTTCTGACGTCTCGTCCCTGATCTGAGGTCCTTACAGTCAGCCATTACATTTTTCGCTTGTTTCGGACAGTTCCTTGTTTGGTTTCTAGGCCAGGAATATTCATAACATCGCATGTTGTTCAATCAAGGCCGCCGTTATACCACCGCAGTCGTATTCCACTCACTCACTATCTT
>Ga0157365_10000340_pt1 | contig 20494 bp, 10 predicted proteins | sample AttsexASBM3_FD_111478 | JGI IMG/M metagenome (GOLD analysis project Ga0157365, IMG submission 111478) | Fungus gardens microbial communities from leaf cutter ant in Ribeirão Preto, State of São Paulo, Brazil - Atta sexdens ASBM3 | ecosystem: Host-associated > Fungi > Mycelium > Unclassified ... | reverse complement strand
GGCGGGATTGAATACCCGGATCGAATCAGAGTTCACGCCGCCCGCCCTGAACAAATAGGAGGCGTGGGCCACAGGTCGCACATAAGCCGCCGGGTCGCACGACAGAAGAACACCCAACATACAGATGCACACTCCTCCATGTGAAATATTCATCTTCATTGGAGCTTTTTGGTGGTAGTCGTGACCAACAGCCATCAGCTGTCGGCTCGTTGGTAAGGCGAGAGCTTCAAGGATTTCAGGTGGCACACCCCACACACAAGCACCACCCGACGAAGGGGGGACGGGGAAAGCTACAGGCCCAAAACCTTCGACCCTTCTTTCTAAATGGGGGTGCCCGGAGCACCTCATCTTGTCATTTCGTCGTTGCTCATTCCCGTTAGGGTTAGGCCGAAGTGTTTGGCGTTTCCTTCTCCGCGCCCGCTCACGCTTTGCTGACCTATCGCGTGGTAAAGAGAAGAGAGTACGAAAGAATAGTAAACAGAGCACACCGCAGAAAGATTCGAAATATGAGAAGTCCCCCTTGGATTCGAGAAGAAGGAAATGAAGAACGGGAACGAAACTAAATGAGGCGTTTCTAGCTCTAGTTTCGGATGAGCTTCCCCCAATTATGTCTGGTAATAGAATAGGGCGGCTTGCTCTGACTAAGACTCCCATTTTTGCTCCGTCCATAGAGCGTATGAATTTCCTGGAATGTAGATAGACCAAAAGAGGGAATGAAGGGATAAGAATAGGAATTATAGTACCATTGGAAGAAGGGGCACCTGTGGGAACATCTCTACTGACGAACCATTTCAATAGTAAGGGTGCTGCCGTGCCACGAGGCACGACCATAGAAGTAATGAAAAAGAAAAAGTTATGTAGTTGGACCATCTGCTCTATCCGTTCGAGTTTCGCTTCTCTAGAGAAGATGAGACGCTAAAAATGAAAGTGTTCGCAACGCATACCGAAAGGATACCAATGAAGCCGACCATTAATGACTAGTTCGAACACCAGGAGCGGTCTGATCAAATAAGGGAGCAGACCGCTCTTAGAAACATAAAACAAAAGCAAACTCTCATAGTTCGGAGCCCAGCTCCAACTACTTCTTCGTAAGTAAGGTGAGGTACTTCTTTCGGTTTTTTTAGGGGGTCGCCCTTCTTTTTGTTGAAGTAGCCACGACTTTGGTCGTAGTCAGTTCAAACACATAAACCCGCAGCCATGTTGATCAAAATGACTAAGTTTCATGACTTGACCAGTCACTCGCCCTCGTATTAGAAGATCATCTCACCCTGTGGTCGACATTCCATTCCCCTTAGTCGTAGGTGCTCGTTCTATTCTAAGTCATTCCACGCTAAAACCTCTAATCCACTCTTTCACCAGCTAATCCATAAGGAAGTTGACTTTGCCAACCCTACCTTCTTCTTTTTCTTTCTCTAGCTCGGACTAGCAGGTTGGCTTAATCTAAACTTACTTACTATATATATATGAAATAAAATCCCCAGGGAATTAAGGGAATGACTTTTCATCTAACCTTGCTTACTTCTAAAACCTTGCTTTGAACTTCCTTACTTGATAGCACGTGGGATTACTATATCCTTACTTACGATATAATATCCCTGGGGAGAAAAGAGGGACTCACTAGCTTACAGATTAGCTCGTGGGCTGGTTTGCTTCTTTGATACTGGTTCTACTACTACTCCGGGTTAGAGCGCTGGATTAGCGGCTTACGGATACGATACAAGACAGGGCTACAGGGTTTGCAAAGGGGTAGCTTCTTCCTATAAGGCTGGGCACGTGGGAATGACTAGCTCTTGCTACGGAACGGAGTAAGAAACTTATTCTAGCTCTATCCTATAAGGCTGGGCACTTAACTTATTCGTCAGCGCAGGGCTAGCTTTGAATCACCTTCCCTACTCCTCCAAGGCTCATAGGCTTACTTACTACTGGCTAAAAAGAGAACCTTCCCCGTGGGAGAAAGAACCTTGCTTACTCTAGCCTTTGAACTTCCCTGACCCTTTTTCATATCCCCTTGGACTGAAGCTTACTTGATTAGTTGCTTAGCTGGCTTGCTTCTCCTAGCACCAGGGTAAATCCTAAAAGGCATGGGAAAAAGAAAGATGCACAGTGACAGCCCAGGTCAAGGATATACCCGAGCCCCTCTTGAGAACACTCACTGAGTACCGAATAGAAAAGACTTGTAAATCATTCGACACACATGTGTTAAGCATATAGCCAATAGCTTCTTAGCGATTAGTTACTGCCTATAAGCCCTCTGACTTAGATAGATGCAAGGGAAGAAAGAAGATCCAAGTAAGGACGCTAAGAATAATGATACCTATTACAAGTTAAAAGCCTGACTAAATGAAGGATAGATCTAACAGGCAATCAGAGTTTTATTTACCAGACTAGACTCAGTCAGGCATTTACCTAGCTATCTAAATAAAGGAATAATTCAACTACAAAGATAGCTTCTTTTCGAGACTTATTACAGCAAATATTACTCATGAGTATAGCTGGAAGCCTCACTGCCGATCGCCTGTTTCCCTATCTTCCTAAAGAAAGGTTTTTGGTAACAAAGGTATAATAATAATAGAGAAATCAACATTCGCATAGAATCGAGTATCGAGTTTGCCCACCAACTTTAACATCCACTGAGACAGGACCAACCATCCACAACTACTGCTTTCTAGTCTTCTCCACCTAAAAAGGTTGTTGGTGTCTGCTCATAGCTTCTTGTTCCTCAATCTAATTGATCGTATATATCACTCCGATCACCTATCAGTACCAGGCTTGGCATTCTCAGGTGGCTTCGCCGCAGGTACCACACCGGTTGTTTACGGCTTTTTCCATTGAGTGAGCGTCTTCGAGTTCGACCTAGTTACTCTCTCTCGGCTTTTCGAATGAAAACTCAAAGCCATAGCGAACTTTTTCAGGGCTGGGCGAATCTGGCGCTTATAGAGTACAGCGGCACCACGCGAAAAAAAAAAAGTTAAACAAGGCGAAGGGAGAATGGCATATCAAACTGAAACAACGGGTAATCCAGATAAGTCCCTTTGGAGGAAGAGCAACGCTGGGAGGGAGAACTGGAATGCGGTATCTAATTTGATAGTTTGATCGAGGACATGAAGGCTAGGGTACCTTCCTAAACTGAGATTGAAATCTCAAAAGGCTTTGCAAAGCCTTTTTGGCTTCAAGGATGTCCCGTCTAGTGGGAGAAGTGGTCCAAAGGAAGAGTCTTTCGGGTCTATACCCATATCCGTTGTTCCCGTATCGGGTGTTACAGTAACCCGTGCTTCTCTCTTTCCTCGTCGAATTCAAACTTCTTTGTTATGTTAGTTAATAGGCTAGCGGATTTCATCCGCTATGATTATGATTGGTATAGGACGCGTGGGATTATTGATACATGCAATGAGGATGGCTCTCGATCTGGTGCATCATCTTTTGAGTCTAGATTGGCAGTCATAGGAACTCTCGCTTTCTCTGGCACACCAGCTTTTGAGATCGAGGAAAGCGTGCAAGCAGCAAGTCTATCTCTTTCTTTCCCGTTCCTGAAATCACAGAAGATGACATGCCAGGAGTCCTTTTTAGGGGATTGGGAAAAGTTTTTCCCGTTCTCTTTAGTTCTATTTGAACTAAGCCGAATCGCTATCTAAAGTTACAGAAAGAACAAAAGTAGTACTATCTTTTGCCCTAATGGAAAGCCCTTTAAACCACCTACAGGTCCTATTCCGACAACACAGAAAAAGGGCTCTCTCCTTACTCAGCTCAGGATTTTCTTGACTTTGGGACTGAGCTAATATTAGAATCAAAGATGACGTGTGCAAAGCTGTATCGAACTTCTTTCGAAGTGGAATCAGTCTTCTCCGAAGAAGGATTCCTACTCGCAGGCTAACTAGTAGAACTATAAAGCCCTAAACGCCCTTCGTTACGCCCCGCTCCGCACCTTAAGGGGAGAAAGCAGGTTTTGTTGGGTTCCATTTTCATATGCTTAATAACACATGTGATTGGAGAAGTAAAGCACCTGGTTTTTGTCCTCTTATTCCGGAGGTGAGAAACCTTTTTCCCAACCTGATCTATCAGGCGTAAACTTCTTTCGTAAAGCACTGTTCAAGCTAGTGCAAGGAAGAAGGTGAGGAATCAGGCGGCGAAGAATCAGAAAGAAGGTCTCATTCCAGTTTGATTTCCATGCCTGCAGGAAAGATAGAAGATCGAGAATGCCGAACTAGCGGATGCAGAAAGCAATTGAAGGCGTTCTAGTTTGTTCAATGTAGTTTGAAGACCTACAACAAGAGGACCCCTATAAAGCCCCTAGTTGCCAAAGATCAGGAAGCTCTTTGTTATGAAGAAGCCACAAATAAATCAGAGGAAAATTCTGGTCTAAAGCATATAGGGGTTGGCCCTTTACCTTATCCTTATTACGGCACCCTATAGCTATAACATTATGCGTGTGTAGATCCTTGACAACACAGAGGAAGTTGGAATAAAGATGGCATAGCTTTGGCGGTCATCACAAAGTTGTCCAACCAATAAAATTTTTTGAGAGATGAGACAAATGCAGCCGGATTGCTCGTCATATGATGGGTAGCCTCACTGCTTAATGGGTGGTATAGTCTTTTCCTTATTGTGTGGTTTAGAAGATTCTAGTTTTGAATCGCCGCCGGGGTTTCATGGTGTAAGAATGGACTTAATTCACCTGAGAGAGTTGTGCTTTTCTTTTTGAAACTAGGGTCAGTGGTGAGAAGGCAGAGAAAGTGGTTAAAACCGTCATCGCATCGGGTGGAACCTAAAGGTTCTTCTGGTGGGATTTGGGTCCTGTGGAAGAGCAAAGATATATCAGTGGATGTCCTTCAGGATGACTCTCAGTTCGTTCATATGAAGGTGGTTCAGGAGAAGAAGAGCGAGTGCTTATTGACTGCTCTCTATGCGAAACCTATGGAGAGTCTGAAAGCCTGGCTCTGGAAGCAAGTTCTTCAGATGTCGGAAGTTTAAAGATTGAAAGCAAAATCATTGATCTTGGGTACCTAGGCTCTCAGTTTACATGGCGAGGGCAAAAGTATCCTGGGAAAAATCGTGTGTATGAGAGCTTAGATAGAGCTCTGTTTAAGATGGAATGTCATTTTTCCCTGAAGCTGCTGTCCGGAATCCGCCTCCAGTCAAATTCGATCACCACCCTCTTCTTTTTGACCTGCAAAGTTACATCCGCCGGCATTCCAGAGACCTTTGTTCTTTGAAGCGGCTTGGTTGACTCATACTCATAAAGAAAGAGTTTGGTGAGTTTGTGAAGCAAAATTGGAACTGAGGGGCGCGTCTGCTGGTATCGTATATAAGATCACGGCTGTATTTAGTGTTTTTTTAGGAGTGATCTTTTCTTTTATAATATATACAACAGACTTATGCATTCTATGAATGCAATAAGATTGGATTGCATTACGTTACGGATCAAACAAAGAGCTGTGTTTATTTAACAACATCCGGCCAGAAGCAGTTCCACCACCTTTGTTCAGCTCCTCATCATGATTGGAGAATGAAGCTTACCGAACGATGTCTCCCAAGATTTTATGCTCAGTACCTACGACATCAGCAAGCCTTGTTCTACATGGGAAATCGTTCAAGCGAAGTCGAGGTGGATGAGGAAGACTTCTCTGAGTATGACAGAGAAGAGGAATTTCTAGCAAAGAGTTCAATCGATAGCTTGGGAAAACCCAAGCTTTGAGTGAAGTTCTAAGCTTGCCTTACTAATGTAAAATAAAATAAGTTACTTGCTTGCCTTCGCTTTTTTCTTCTGTGTGTGCTTCTCCTATTGATTAACTGACTTCATCAACAGCAGTTGATTCCGTGCCTGAACGTCCAGCTCCTTCTCAATCTCAAGCAGTAGCATTGGATGCATCCTGTAGCCAATCAATCCTTTTCAACTATCTCAAATGTGTTGATACGTGATCCCCCTAAAACTCTTGTTTGTTTTCATGCCCACTCCTGTCCACTGGTCGTTCGCGGAACACTTGCAAGATTACCCTCCACTCATGGTAAACATACCGAACTTCACTTGCTCCACAGTCAACCATTGGTTTTGCGAGATAATAGGGGGGCCAGAGATCATTCTTGTCGTTCTCAGGTTCTTATCAAGGGGTTGACCCGGGGGACTTGCCCCCTAGTTGGCTACCTTCTATTATTGAGAGCCGGATAGTAGTCGATAGCCAGCTTCTTCTGTTTACCATGTTTGTACTTCCGCTGAGAATGGCTACTGGGCAAAACCAACATGATCGATTTCGAGCATCGCTCTACGGTAATTTATTGATTGCCATTGCCCTCCCGTTTAAGGCTAAAAGTTTGAATGCGCGAGTTAGCAATTGAACTTTTTTTGGAAAGGGCACTCAAAGACTGGTCCGATGGACTCTCGTCGGGAAAGTAGGCACAAAAGCGAGATGAGCGGACAGAGAAGCAAGGAGTTCCCACTATCGAATCAAATAGGAAAGAGGCCAGCTCTCCCTACGAGTCATCAGCTAAGGGCTTCTACTTTTGCTTTCTTTGGCGACTGTAGCCTTAGAGAGCCTTCCCTTACAGATGAGCTATTCCCCTCAAATCTCCTTATTTGCGAGGGAATTGATTCAATATCGCCTTAATCTTTAATAGAACTAAGCCCCTACTAGATAGATTCATTTTATTTACCTTGATTCCAGACACCATGAATGCGCCGCTTTCTCGACTAGCCCCTCTTCCAAGCCTATTGATAACCAACCAGGCTACGACCTATCTTATCTTTTTATTATATATATTTCTAGGACCGGGAAATCGGGACAGAGAACACCTAAGAGCAGTCTTTCTCTCCACCAGAAACCAACCATAGGTCAACCTAAGGAAATCTAAGGCGAAGGTCCTAGGAAAACTACTTCTTCAACAGGAGCAAAGAGAACAAGAGCAGCTTTCCTCCCCGAGGGTCACTGTTTACTACGCTTCCCATTTCGAAAGATGAGTTCCCAGATACCGCACCACTATTCTATTAGTATACCTTCCCGCGCTAAGTTGTTCCAATCTCTGTACTAAGTAACTGAACTCGGCAGTGCTGCTATGAGCTAGATTTGTGCGTACAAGGGTAAAGAAGCATTCTCACATGGCTTTGGTGACAACGTAGTGGGGTTGCATGGTTAAAAGAAAATGGGTCTCCAATCCGGGTAAAGAAAAAAAACTATAACGCGGCCGTTAATATTTCTTTTTGTGGGATACCTTAAGAATTAATATGCAACTTTATTGTTGTAACGTGCTGTACCTCGGGTCGTTGGGCAGCTAGATCCTTAATTTCATGCCATCATCCACTTTATCGGCTACTTACTCTCCAACCCTCCTCTCTGCTTTTTCTAGGTCCTTTCCTCACTGAGGACCATGGGCCAAAAGCTTACCTCTGATTCCGGGCAATCGTAAGCCAAATCAAATAGGGCATCCAGGCATAGAACTGGTCCGTCAGGGAAAAATGAAGTCGATCTATCTAACGATCTCATCCACTTGCAAAAAGAGCTATAGTTAAAGTATCTACTGGGACCAATCGGCGGCACAGCTAGCATTTCGTACAGATGGACACAGATTACTAGTACCAGGTACAGATAGAGATTTCACTAGCACCTGTTTTTTTACCTATAGCTATAAGCGGGGGAAGCTGAAGCTAGATCTGTCACGTATGAAGGAAAGAAGGACGTTAGATACCTCTTGGGCGTTGATAGGAGACCTGATCATACTCTTTACTCTCATCAATAGTGACGTTATGATTGTCGTTATTCTATTCCGATGGATTTACTGGTGCCCCAAACTCCTCTCTTTGGCTTATATCCATAGTCTGACCCGACCTCCTCGGAGAGGCTTTGAATGATTAAAACGAGCTTTTCACTCGAAAAAGAAGGAGAGTTGAACTTGTTGCATGCATCCTCTACTATGAAAGCTTACCTGGAATAAGGAATAAAACCCTGATCATCCGCTTTAGCATAATTTCGTTTAAAGCATTTTTGAACTAGTTTAAGGAATTGATTGAGATGATCCGAATCAGCAACGGCATCCATATTTTTATTTATGTATGTCAATATGAACTTCGATGGATTGATTTGTTGGTACTGCCTCAGCATAGGAAAAGGGAAAAGGACTGGTTGTTTCAAGCTACGAAGTCCGGTGAATCACGAGAGGAGATGCTTCTGAAAGTGCTGTTGGTGAGGCCATTTGAATTAGATTAGTCGACCCGCTAGCGAAAACAAGGAGATTTATTTGGCCGCCGGGCCCAGATACAGGTGTTCCGGTCACAAGGGCTTCACATCGCATCGAACTAGGTGAGTGAACAGGGAACTAGCACTGCACAAATAGACGTGACTAATGCAAATGCAATAAGTAGACAAAGAGCGTCTCGTGTAGATGGTTGTTTTCGTTTCGAAACCATGAACACATAGTCAAGATTGCAGTCCCCGCTAAAGCAATTGGTCTTTATTCAAAAATAACATCTGCGCATATTCGCAGGAGTAGTTCGCCTGACTCTACACCTGCTGCACGCACGGGTCTCCGCCCGCTTCCTTCTTATAGTAAGCATGACTTGCTTTTCTTTTTGTCGAGTCTCTGCTTCTGCCAATCCCAATCTGTTTGTACTCACCGCATTTTTTTACTCAAATCTGAATCCATTCGTATTCGAAACTCATATATATATATTCTATATTGTTATAACATCTGCTTCATCTCCCACACCGGTTAGCAACCTAGAAAAAAGTGCAACTAAAGCGGCAAGGAGATCCATTCCATCCCACTTCCAATGCCAAGTCTTAAGTCCCATCTAAAGCTAAGGAACAGACGATGGTATGAAATTGCTTGCTACAAGTCAACTTGCTTCCTTCTTAGAGGAAGGTTTGAAAGAACTTACTCGAGGAGTAAGGAATAGCACGATACAGATGGTATGAAATCACTCGACTGAAAGGAAAGGAGTGAAGATTTCTAGGGCAAGCACGAGGTCTGGTTCAAGGCAAGGTATAGCTTAACGGAATGAAGCAGAATTAGTGTATTAAGCAAGTACGGAAAAGCTGAAAAAGGGAATTCCAGCTGGATATAAATCTCGTTCACATTCATCCATTTGAATGTATTTCATAACCTGCCATTGTATCGCTTTCAAGGTAAACGGACCAACCTCTCGAAATCCAAACTAAGGAAAGCATGGGCCTCTCTCTCTCAATCGGTTGAATTGGTAACGGCATTGGCTATTGGCCGTCCGTCCACAAATCATCTGAAAAAGTGGGTCGATTCCCCCGCCAGACGTTTAATCACTTGTTCAATCCTTGTTCTTTTCTTAGTGGCCTAAGAGTGGGTGCAGGAACGATACTAAGAATAAGAATTCAATTCAGTTCGGAGAGCGGTTTTAGGATTTCCTTGCTTTACTAACGAGCTAACCTACGAACCGCTCCGTGGGCTACGCGAAGGGACGAGTTAAGGAACAAGAGTCAAAGACGACGTAGACGTCATACTACACAACACAAGCAAAGACAGGAGGCCATTTACATAAGGGCGCGCCTTACGTGCCACTACCAACCCTCGCAAGCTTGCTAGCCCTTCTTTTAAGCTGTGGAGCGTACCAACTTTGATTAACATCGAGTTGTATGTTTCGCTGCTGTCTAATGAGGCGCAGCATCGGTCTGGACTCTGGACGGTCTGTCCAAGGGACTGGATCCCAAGGCTCTTCTTAGTCTAACATGATTGTTGTAACCCCTTATTCTCTTCTAATGGGGGTTGCTCATTGCAGTGGAATTCAGTGACAGTCCACTCCTTAGGTCATACCAAGGTGCCCTCCCCTACCTATAGGGTTCCCCGTAACGAGGGATCCCATATAGGGGAGATCGCCGTGTCGGTATACCATAATTAGTGGAGGATCGACTCTTTGTCTAGTGAGGAAATCACGGGACAGCAAGCCGGTCACTAACGTAAATCTAAAGATTGATAACAGATTTGCACCTGCTAGCTCTGTAGATCTTAATTATATTCCTTTTTTTTCTTTATCCTTGGTGGGCATTCCCCCATCTAACCTTAATGGGACAGGGGAACTCGCAGGCCCTATCTGGATTACCCACAAAGGTAACTGGAACTGGATCGCAAGCAGAAGAACTGTGATTAGCACAAGCTTAATAGGAAAAACTTCTTTTCAAAACCTTTAGCCTCGGTACGCTCGCTATTAAGGAGATTCCTATAAAGAGTAGGCAGCACTCTTATTACAAGTAGTACACAGTTTGCGCTAAAATGATTCCCTAGTTTCTAAGTCTTCCCCTTTAAATAGGGGGGGAATGGAACTGAAAGAAAGACTGCTGGAGAATATAGGTCTACTTTTTCTGCTGGCTTGGTTGAACTGGCTAACCCTGCATTGCTTTCAAAGGAATGCCTTTTACTATTGTTAAGGATAGAAAATCTTCCCTCTCAACTTGCCATAGGACTTGATAAGACCGATCTCTATCATATAAAATTCCCACATCCGATTCGTAAACAGACAGGCTTGACTCCCAGACTGTCTTATAATAAGATAGTCATAATAGTCTAGTGCTAAGGCCTAAAAAGAAAATGAGCAAAATCTTCCTCCTTCAGGTGTGGCTTAGCATTAGGAAGTTCTTATAGAATGCGCTGTGAGGGAGAAGACAGAAGCAACTGACATAGTTAATGTCCGAGGAGTCAATAAGTGCCTCACTTTACAGTAAAGGAAGACGAATCCGCGAAAGGAAAGGTAACTGAATGCGTATTCGCTGTTCTAGAATCAGCTTTGGGACTTGAAGGATATGTTTTCTGTTCTGACCTTCCTGAGCACGAGAGGCGTAACGATCTGGGCACTGTCTCGGAGAGAGGCTCGGTGAAATAGAAATGTCTGTGAAGATGCGCCTGGACAGAAAGACCAATTGAAGCTGAACTCCTTCTGAGAATGCTTTCTTTCCCTCCAACACTTATTACGGGATCGCATCCTTCATTTGATTGAAACTCCGATATATCAGCTCATTCCTGGCTTGATAGTCGTAAAAGTAAATACTGACTCCTTTCCGGCTTAGTCGATCCAGGATATGCCTTCTACTCTAGAGAACTTTTGCTTTTCAACGAGAGGTATGAAGTGACTCGACTGAAAGGAGAGGAATCGCATCCCTTTATCCCTTTCCTAACGTAAAGCTGTTTTCAACTCCGACCCTCTAAAAGAATGGGGTACCCGAACCGAGCTCCTCAGCGGCACCTGCAACTCGAAGAAATCCTGCTCTTGATAATGATCCTCCATGAAAGAAGTGTTAGGAATGCGTTGCCCTGGTATCGGTGTCCTTAGGCTGGGGGAAGAATCTTTCCTTGTCTTTTCTCTCTTCTAGTTCGCCACTCAAATTGCGTATGTAAGGCCTCTCTTCCTAACAGCGCATCAGCAACATCAACGATTACAGTGTTAACGGCGCATGTGCGACTGCTACTGAGGCTGATATGCGACATCCCTAACTAGAGGAAGGGATACCAGAGATGGGATCGAGCCCACACTCGGTTCAAGGCTTTAAAGAATGAATACCTGAGTGAATGGGAATCCGATAGTTCTACCAGCCTGGGAGGAGGAGTCAGAGGAAATAAAGCTGATATAAACAGCTCCATATTAGCGAATTGCCTCTTTTGCCCGTTGAGTGCTGTGAGGAGTTTGCTCCATCTCCGATACTTATCGTCGAGCTACTCCCTGTCTATCTAGTGGGGACTGCTTGCCCTACCCTAATCGAATTTTCGAACTCATCTATCGGTCGGAACAGGTCTCGCTAATCACTGAGAGACGATGTTCATTTGATGTAGATTCTTTTTCTGGCTTACCCAACAGCCGCTCTGATGACTTTCTTTCCTCGTCACGGAAATCAAGCTTTCGGTCAAGCGGGTTCAACTCGTTGCCGAAGTCCTTCCTCTCCCACAACCAACCATACCTTCTTTTCGGTGGCCTATTCCTTTTGTGCCTAATGTTGGGGTTCTTGGTTTGGTGGTGCATCGCACCTGAACAACTACTACTAAAGCCTGCTACACTGGGGGCACTAGACCCAAAAGAACTGTTTAGGATCGCAACGGACACCCGCTTTCAAGCCATACAGTCTGTCTTTCGCCCTTGCTTACTTTTTAGAGGCAAGTAGGGACGTTCATTGCTTTTTGCCTTTAGGCCCTTATCCCGATGTGAATTGGCCCCTTGCCTGTGATGAAGAGGACATATTTGAATGCGATACCGAATCATCAAGCTTTGTCTCCCGCGGTTGGAAACAATCTCTATCGTAGGATGTCCTTCCCAGGGTAGTCAAGGGAATAGTCCAAAAGTCCAGTTCTTTTCTCTTCATGCTATTGGCTTCTGTCGTGTCTTTCGGCGAGGATACAACTGGTTCAACTACAAAAGAAGCCCTTTCCTTTTTAATTATTGGACATTATCTCACTGTTAGCAAATGGAAAGCAGAGTTTAGACCATCCACGGCATCAATCAACCTAGGTCTTTCGTCATAGAAAGGGGGGATGGAGCCCTCTTACCCGCTCTCCTCCTCCACTTAATGATATTCACCCAAAGCCTGCAAACTTTTCACCTTTCACCCGTGAGCTTAACGATCCTGCTGAGATTTGCTCTCATCCTAGAGCTGTAAGCGCTAGTCTTCTATACCTTTCCCTGTAAGCTCGGGCTGGGATACGTGCACACTTCGCTTTCAGCTCACCTGGAATGGAATGCTTCGACCCTCTCGTCCGTGAGTGCATGATGGAATTCAGTAAAAGCATTCTGGGTTAGAGTCAATCGAGCAATGAGCGAAAAAGGACACAGACACAGGAATAAATACGGTATAACCGGCTATGTGCCAATCTTTCTTCTTCTAAATGAAATGACCAGTTTGCCACTAGTCTTGGTTCGATCCGAAGGGGAAATTCCACTTCGTCAGATGAGATTTCTTACCTTTACTTATGCCATTAGTTGGAGCAGCTATCAAGCGTTCGTTCTTACCCTCAGTGTACCGACCCTCAAGCGGGATGTCGATGAAGACTAGATCTGAGTGATCCATCTCACTCTATGAGATTTTTAGGTGAGGGGGATGGGAAGTCTACCTTCTTCTGGCTGGACTTATGGAGCGGCGATACACAACTAACAACCCGTTTCGCCAACCTTTGAAGGAGGTCCGATGACCCAACCCCTTCTACGCTGTGCTGGGCGGTCCCAAAGACTGACTCCGAATGGCAGGTTTCTCAATGCGAGATGGAACTGATAGGATGGGTTGGAACCCCTCAATCCATTTACGCGGGTGTGCACTTCACTCAAAAAAGAAGTGAATCCAGAAGTGACTTCGCTAGGCTAGCCTTGTTAGTGAAGATTTTTCCCCTCTAGCCAGGGGGAGCAGTCCAATCGTTATTCCTTCCTTCAACAAAAGCAGAATGGATACAAACCACCAAAGAACGAAAGTAAGTACCACCACTCCTACTCCAACTAGTAAAGCTAGCGCCTCGAACTAATCACATGCTAACTCCGGACTGATTCAAGGACCAAGACCTACTTTACGACAACAGATGCGGATGAACTAGCTTAGCTGCTCGGAGAAAGGCTTTCCTGGAAGAAAGTGGAAGACTACTTATAAGTAAAGATATGCTCGTCTTCCTTCCCCACCTGGAATAGGACTTTGCAGAGGATGAACTCACAAATCTCCAGGTCTGGGAAAAGCGCTAACCTAACTTGAATATTACTGCTAGCAATCAATCTTGTTGGGTGATTCTATGGTCTTTTTTTTAGCCTAAATCGAATATTGACTATTGCCATACAGAATGGTCGTAGAGTGATCTTGATTTCTTTTTCCGATTGCTTCTTTTGCTTTGACATCCAAGACATGAACAAACAAAGGAAGGGGGAATAGCTCTATTCTTCCCATCTACTCAAGTCAGGGTGAGAGTAGAGTTCAGAGGTTTGAAGACGCTCGACTGGTTGGAGAGGAACGAAGCCCACCAGCCCAAACAAAAAGGCCTTCTATGGCTAATTCCTCGCTTGGCGGATCTTCCTCTCCTATTAGCTTACCTTGGCTTCGAGTTACCCTGGTCCTATCGAACCAGCTACTTCATGGATGGTGGCAAATCCTCAAAGAGAATTTCTTAATAGAACCCTCGCTGGATAAGAACTTTGAGTCAATGAATTAACGCCATTCTCCCTTTTTAGTCAGAAAGAGTGATGACAAAAGGTTTGATTATGAATCAATGCTGGCAAAGAATCCCCATAGCTGGGCGGTCATTTTGACTACACAGGACCCACAACTCAAAGTATCATAGAAGGGGTATGCTCGAACCGGGCTTGACAGACTCGAGAAGCCTCCCCTAAAATAGGTTCCGGTAGAGGATTGGGAAGGTTACTAATCTTTCTTTCGGTGGAAAGCTTTCCAAAAAGCCTACCGTACTTGAAGTCCACCCGGTATTCTTGCCCAAAGAGTACTTTTATTTTATTTTAATAGGGTGTTGGCGTAGGCCGTTCCCGTTTCCGCAGCGGAGGTGATGTACCTCCCCCTCCTCTGAAACTGAAACTCATCAAAGACCCACATATCATAGTAGTTGTCTGCCTCAGTGAAATCATTCCTTCTGGAGCTAGCAAAATATATGCGCAAGACCCTCGCTAGGAAGCTAAAAATGAGGGTTTTCTGCGTGCTTGGCGGCCCATACAGAAAGATCTGCCTTGTCTTAATTGGCCTTCCAAAGCAGATCTGGCATGCAATATAATCAATCAGGAAGTACTTCTCTTTTAGCTCCTCGATCGGGTACTCCGGCGGCCTTCCATTTTTTTCCAAGTAGTCAATGACTTTCGCACCTAAGGTAGTTTTCCTTTGCCTAACGACCTCTAGATCTTCATACACACTTCTTAGACTCCCATACCTATTTAGTACCGTATCCCTTATTATAATTATAGGAACATCGTAGACGTCGTACCACTCAGGACAATCGCTTAGAGCCTCAATAACATCTGCCGTCGGCACGACCGGGCACTTCATATGACTTCTGGAAGCATCTGAAAATTCCAGTATTTGTTCAAGGGAGTATTCCCCCCATACAAGTGGTGCTTTATCTTATTTCGTGATGTAGGCACAGGTGGGACCCCACCCCTTTGGAAATCTCACGTTGCATTGGGCCCCTTCGAACTCTGGAAAGATCTGCCTTATGGTGTGTGCCGCGGTGTTCTTTTACGCGCTTTCATTCTTGGCTACAAGGTGATAGTGGAACCCGCCATTCTCGTGCATTTACCTTGAAACCACTACGGCTTTACACCTGGAAAGTAGCTACCAATCTTTTACAAACTTCCTCCTGAGAAAGATCCCGCGTTTCCGCGTGAGATAGTGTTACTGACATATAAGGCTTCAGCGTGCTTTTCGCCAGTTGCTTCTCTTCTCCTTTCGTTTTATTCACATCACAGTAGTTTTGGTCATTTTGTTTTGTTTGGTCATGGATTTTTTTTTTGTTTGACTAGATCTTATCTCGTGCTTAAAAAGCTCTAGTTTAGTTCCGGGTTTCCCCGTCGGCCCATATATACCGGCTGGCCTTTTTATGAATTTCACTTTGCTTTCCTGAAAAAAGGAGGTGTATAAATGGGTTTTTGGCTCGCAATAAAGCTAGGGTCCTGATCGAGCTACTAGTAATCCTATCTATCCACCTCTCCAGACACAATATCTTGAATACCAAACTCAAATAAGTCATTGCTAGTAGTAACGATTTGTCACGCTCCATGGGTTCATATAAAATCAATGTCCTAGGTGTATCAAAAAACATTCTTTTATCAGAATACGAATGAGATGTAAAATTACAAGGGACCCCCACTGATATATTCTATTTGTTTGATTATTTCGATAAAATGGGAACTCTCTGACCCACGGTTGGTTAAATCGCGCAGTATTTCCAAGATCTTTCTCTTTCGAAGATAGGGATCTTGTGTTTGCATTGTGGGTTCTAGATACGCCTCGACCCCATATCGTATATCACTATCGGAAACGTGATTCCCCGGGATAATGTACTCCTTAAAATAGATCATAATCCTTTCAATAGAAATATGCATTTGGCGGCTATTTCGCCCGAGGATTCCGTCTTTTTGCAATTCGTCAATCACTCGCAATTCCGGGGTACAATCTCGGACCGCGCGACCCTCTCTTTCTAACGAAGGTCCCGGCCGATCCGGATTATCATTGTCAATTAGAAAGGGAAGCCCAGAAGACCCCTCCGGGGCAGAAGGTTGATTGAACCCTCCTGACATCCCTCCCGGCGCATCTGGGAGAAACTGAGAAACCGCACGAAAAAGCTCGTCCATCCAAAGACACTCAATAAAAACGAAGGATTTATACAAAAAAAAAAGAAAGACCATTTCGAAATGCAGTAAAAGTCTCTTTGGAATGTTCTTTACCAGTGGGAACGAGTGTAGCAAAAAAAACAAGAAAAAATCTATTAAGAAAACCCAAAAATTCAGACCAAGTAAGATAACAGAAACTAGCAGACTTACCGCTAAACAGATACAAATAGGTGCAAATTCTGACATTACCACAACCCACTTGGTTCTTTCGTTTCGCTCCTTTCCTTTCTCGCGGAGCGGCATACCGGAAAAAAAAAGCTTCGACCCGATAACTTCAGCGTCCTTCAAACCTAGTGACACTGACGAACTCTAACAAGCAATCTCATACCTCTCCTTGTCAGTCGAGCACTTCATGCCTCTCGCTTCGCTCGAGTGATTTCATACCTCTCCTTATCAGTCGAGCGTCTTCAAACCTCCTGATGTGAATAAGGTCTTAGTATGTATTGGCATTCTGGGCGGGTCGCAATAAGTCGCTGGTCGAAGGTTTAGACCAATTGCAATTCATCACCATCTTGCCCGCTTCCAATTGATGACTGGCTATTATATAAGTGTTGACCTAAGCCCCTGCCTGTGCTGGGGCTCGGCTCCCGAACCGTACGTGAGCTGCCTCGTACGGCTCTTCCTAAGAACTTGAAGCCCTCTCTCTCTAAATACAAATTCAAAAAAATGCATTTACACAAAAAAAAAGCCTTCGCCTCCTATTCAACGGGGCTATTAGAGAAGCAGCTTCGTTCCTTGACTTCTTTGCTCAGTCAAGCTTCCTTGTTCCTTAGTGTAGTCTCGGTCCATAGTTTAAGACTCCGTTCCTTATAGCCTAGTCTATATCCACAGCTGACGTGACTCCGTACCGACGCCTTTCCCTTTGTAGACGGCTAAGTGACTTCGTAACCTTAACGTACTTATTTTCGTACTTTCTTTCTTACTATATCAATCATAGGCCTTCGTGGGGCTTTCGTCCTTTCGCCTATAGGCGGCGGCTTGGCTTCGCTATCGCTCATGACTTGGTATAGAGTCCGTGTAGTCGTCGGCCTTCCCACCAGAAGGCCTATGATATAGTGGTCGGCCTTTCGAATGCCTCCTTCCTTACTTTTCTGAGAAGCCCTTTACGACTATAAAGGACAGGGGGCTGTTCACCTACCTTTTGAAACTTAGCTACTTAAGTACTACTCAATACTAAAGTCAAGGCAAACGGCATTCTGTTGTACAGCTACTTAATATTATATTATATTAATAGTAGTATAACAACAGTCGTACTACTAAAGTACCAAGGAAACCTTCGGTGTTGCTAAACGCATCCTTCAGTTGGGCCGCAAGTCTGGTTGGCTGTTTTGTGCCTTATATCTCAAACAAGCGGCCTCCGCCTTAATGATGGCCTATGGTGGAGATGAATTCGTCCACCCTTCAGGTGCGCTTCCAGTTTCCCTCACTAGGTCTGGGCTCCCTCGGATTATTCCGCCTCATCATCGTGCGATGATTCGGAGGAGAGACGAAAAGTCTGATTTACTTGTAAAATGGTATTTGTCAATTTTTTCTTTGTCTAAGGTTATTACCTTGGCCAAGAAGGTTGATAAGTCCACTTTTGCAAGCATAGTGACACCAGTGACTGACATGGATTCAGTCTTGGAGCTAGTCGGTTCAATCAAAGAATGTTTTAACCGCCTGGTTAATCGCTATGTTCCCTGGATAAAACGTATTCCCCTTGAACAAGGGCTTACGTTTGAACCAACCTGGAAAACTTTACCAACCCACTCATTGACGAAAAGGGTGTGGATTGAACGTATGAAACTGAAACCTGAGAAGGTTTCTCGTTTCCGTTCTTCTTTCACGTCTTTTCCTCATGAGTTGGGGGCCTTTCAGTTCCTTATGAACTTTGTTCATGCAAAAGGTGAGCAATTTTATCAGGGCTGTCTTTGGCCTCCAAGGGTTCGTTACGCTTTTGATGTGAATAATAAAAAGTTCACACCAGAAGATTTAGACTGGTTTGAGAGGCGAATAGGTCCTCTTCTACCGTCTTGTGACGACCTTGGGATTCCCCCGGTACCGGGGCGACTAGGTTGTTCTCTTGAGGGAGCTGGAAAGCGTCGTATATTCGCAATTGGTAACTATATTAACCTTTGGTTATTAAGACCCGTGCACTGTTGGTTTGCGTCTATATTGAAGACCATTCCAATGGACGGCACCTATGATCAACTTAGACCCTTGCGTCGGTTAGTTCCCAGCGACAACTGTTTCAGTTATGATTTGAAGAGTGCCACAGATAGGTGGCCACTAGTCTATCTATTTGAAATAGTTGCCCTACTGTTTGACCGGTCATTCGCATCGAGTGTTGTTAATAGCACTCTTGCGACGAATCTGTTTATTGTGCCGTTCGTTAGGCGGTACGCTTTTCGTTCGTTGCTGGTCAACCGTTGGGATATTATGGCTCTTGGCCTCTGTTTGCCTTTTCGCACCATTTACTGGTGTGGTGGGCAGCGGAGCAGGTTAGACCAGGGGTCCGGTTCGATAGGTATGCAGTGCTAGGTGATGATGTTCTCATCACCGATCCACTGGTTGCTGAGTAGTACAGGTTAGCTCTTCAACGACTTGGTGTTAATCTCACAAGTCGTTGGTGTCGTCTTCAGGTGCTGCCGAGTTCGCTAAGAGGTTCTTAGTTAAGGGTATGCAGGTGGATTTATCCCCGATATCCATGCGAACCTTACTTGGCTTCCATCACCCTTATGGTCTTATGGCCATTAGGGAGAAGTCTCATGTGGAGGATTATTATCTCTTGATGCGGATTGGTGGAGCAGGTTACCGAACTCGCTCTGCTGGGAAAAAGTCTAAATCGGCAAAATGGCGTCGGTTTCGGCTTCTTTTCCGAAGGACTAAGTTACCGATGGATTTGCTCCTTGATGGTGGCCTTCCCTTAAACCCATACCTTTTAGGGAAAAAGGTACTTATTGGAGAGGTTAGCTCCCCGTGAGTTAAAGACTCCTCCTCTTGAGCTCTTTGAGTTTGAGGGGATGCTTCTTGTTTAAGCTTCTTGGACGACTATCTTTTAAGGAATTGGGTGAAGTCATGGTTAGGCTATGTCAAGTGGTATAGCTTGCTATCTATGGACCCCTCGGTCCCACTTGAGGCTTTCCTGGATAGTCCTCTTGTGGAGTCCCATTGGTATGTCCGACGCACTGATCCTTTATTAGTGCGTTGGGGTCTACTATGGCGTCTCTATGATATTGTACAGGAAGTTGGCCTAGATTAGACTTGTGGGGTATTACCTACGGTTACTAGTCCTCCTCATTGTGAAAAGGAACCATGCAACTCCTTGTTACTGTAATGGGGTTTCACAACCCGTTGCAGTCTCCTACGCTCTTAGCTGAGTGTGGGTGGGAGCCATTGAACTATAAGGAAACCTTCGGTTCCCTTTCTTTGAATAAACGCCACCAATTTTAGTTTACATTCATTACAAAGTAAACCAAGCCTAACCGGTCACGACATGTTGTTTGTTGATATTTATTGAGGAGTTTAGCTGACTGAATCCATAAACCGTCAAAGTAACCGTCACTGGTACTTTTTTTACTCTATAGGTAGGTATAGGTATTGGTGGAGCTTGCGTAATGTAGTTGTAGTTAAGGCTGCATTGAAGTAGCGCTTTTTTTTTGAAGATCTACTGAAGTACCAAAGGCGAACGGGGCTCCCAGGCCGGGACGTGACGCAGAATGCTTGGCCTCCCGCGCTTCCAGCGAGACCCGAAGGGTGAGCTTCTGGCGGTTAGCTTCTAGAACTAGATAAGATAATAGGCATTAGGCATTCTGAGCTGGGAGGAGGCAAGCAAATGAAGGGAGGAACGTAGTCGCTCGAGCGAAGCGAGAGGGTTGATTGAGCTCGAGCAAACAAGCAACGGCCCGAGCGCAAACGCGCGAAAGCCGGTGCGCGTTAGCTATTGAGTTTGATTGCTGGGAGAGGCATGAAGTTCTCGACTGAAAGGAGAGGGTACGAAGTATCTCGAGCAAAGCGAGAGGAAGGTTGGGCCGACTACAAGAAGCTTTGCTTCGTAGACTCGACAAGTCGCTTATAGAATGCCGACTACTACTACTAAGTGAAGACTTTCCACTTCATTGTTTAAGGGGGAGGGAAGCGAAGCTTAGCGAGCTTTATAAGGCCGACCACTACATAAGCCGCTGGCGGAGAAAGCTCGAAGAGCTCCCCTTCATT
>Ga0157365_10000339_pt1 | contig 20514 bp, 25 predicted proteins | sample AttsexASBM3_FD_111478 | JGI IMG/M metagenome (GOLD analysis project Ga0157365, IMG submission 111478) | Fungus gardens microbial communities from leaf cutter ant in Ribeirão Preto, State of São Paulo, Brazil - Atta sexdens ASBM3 | ecosystem: Host-associated > Fungi > Mycelium > Unclassified ... | reverse complement strand
GCACTGATCAACAGAGACTGCGCCTCAACGCGCGCGGTGAGTTGTTTGGTGCTTGCATCTATTTGTGAAATCTTGGCAAGCATACTTAGCACAACATTCTTCATGGTATATCTCCCTGTTAAAGCAGCATTTTATGATTCCGCGGGCAGGCTGAAAATATCATTATTCTGAAAGTTGGTGATTTTAACAGCGGTAATGCCTGTGAGTTAAGGGTGTTTCTGGTCTTCCGTGCGCACATTGAAAACTGAAATCTACGTGCAGCAGGACGGGACTGGCTGGATAAAACGCATGACAGGCAGACTGAATAGAGTAACCTTCTGGTCAGCGCGATTACTTTTGCAGAGGATGATATGGAGAGAGCTGATTGCTTAAAAAGATCGACAGGACAGGATTAGCTACGCCGTAATTCAGATCGACTATCGTAAATGACCTAAAACCCGTCCGCCACATACCAACATTTTTTTGCAGCATCTGGTCCTCTTCTCAGCGGCACCCGCTTTGATGCCCTTTCGAGGCCTCTGACCACATGGATTACAAACATTGTGCAACGCTGGCAGGCGTGGCGGGGATAGCATTACGCGCGATGGGTACAAACATGTATTCGGAGGCCGTGTCAGCGGCCTACCCACGCGTGCAGTTGTTTAGTGAGGTATCAAACACAGCAGGGCCCAAGAACTTCGTAAAATGGGTCTTAGAGCAGCAGATGATGTATGGCAATATGGTAAAGTTTTGACCAGTACGGTTAACCATGTAAGGGAATAATATGGATACAACTGAGCAGTTAAACGGGACTTACTTCTATGGCGGGCTTACCAACCTTTCTCCCGGAGAGCTTTATTTCTGGATTATGATTGATATGACCGCCGAGCACTTCAGCGGTGCAAAAGATATCATCGCGATAGCTGCCATTTACTCGGGACAAAATACGATTGACGTCTCAGGGAAGCTAAAAGGGGCGTGGAAAGGCACCTCTTATGCTTCGGTCTATTCTCGTAAACTGTTACGCGATTACCGTCTTCCTTTCAGATTACCCACATGGATACAAAACCCAAAAAAACCTCTTCAAATTAGAATGTTAATGACTCACAAATTGGGTACGTTCGTCGGTCGCACAATTCCGGTTTTGGGATGGGTTATTATGGCCGCTGATGTAGCGGAGATAGGCTGGAAAACTACGGTAAAATACAACCTTATTGCTCATAAGGACGACAGGATATGGTAGGTGAGGATATAGAGAAGGCTGTGTTTGCGCTGGTTGAAGATTATAACGGCAGAAGTTTGTTCACATTAAGACGTTATAAGCTTGAACTCGACACTGATCTGAACAATGACTTTCGCATGGATCCCATTGACGCTTATGAATTGCTTGAGCGATATGCTGACAGTTTTAGCATTGACCCCGGCACCATCACTTTTACCAACTATTTTCCGGAAGATTTCACCGCACCACATGATCCGCTTACTATCCGCCTGCTAGTTGAGTCTGCACAGGCCGGAAGATGGTTAGGTAAATAACTAACGCCTGCATATGCAGGCGTTATATCTTTAGTTTGTTGCTGCCGCTTCCAGCGAATAAGGGCGAAACGTGAACACCTCTTCTCCCGGCCAGTTATTAATTTCCTTCATTCGTTTCTGCAGCGGTTCATAAACACCTGCGCCGCCTTCACTGCATCTCTGAATCCACCTGAGTTGTCCGGAATCATTCCCATCATCTGAGGCGGCAGGCGGTGCGCACTCAACAGGTCGTCGCGGCTGGCTTTCCTGATGTTAAAGAAATCGTTTCTCGTTGCGACTTCACTAAGCGGCAGAATCTTGATGCCGTTGGGTGCGTACATGAACAGGTTGCGGATGTTACCCAGCCTTTTAGTGTCGCGCATCGCCTGACGCATCCGGTCGACATCGCTGCTGCTCTGCGCCGCTGAGGTCATGTAGATGATGTAACCGGCATGCGCGCAGTTCTGATAATACTTGCAGCGGAACAGCGTCGCCGCATCATATTGCCAGGCAGAGTTAAGCGCGCTGAGATATTCTGGCAGGTCGTACAGCTTCCGGTTAATATCCGGCTCCAGCAGTTGAAACGCGGGCTGAAGATTTTTTGAGTGAATAACCACGGGACATTTATAGGCAGGGCCGTACCAGTTGTGGGATGGCTGATTCTGGCAAATGATGTGTCACAAATCAGTTTCCGCACCGTCCATCGCTATAACCTGATTGTGAGGCCGGAGGATAAAATCTGGTGAATAATATTACATCAACTCCTGATGCGGTGCGTGAATACATTCTGCGAGAGCTGCCGCTGGTGACAACGCTCTTCTTAAAAAAGATTCAAATTGGTGACGACGACATTCTGCAGGAACTGTTTGAAGCAGACGATATAACAGATATGGCAGAGTCGTTTTTTCGCGATTTTAATATTCACCCAGCTGGTTTTACGCCCGCCGCTTATTTCCCCTGGAAAATCCGTCCTTTTTTCACCCGCGCACCGGTAGAGCAGGATAAATCCCCGCTGACGATACGCATGTTTATGGAGTCGGCCGCTGCCGGGCGCTGGCTTTTTTAGTGCCTGTCAGCGGGCAGCAGATTTGCTCGTTGCGTCAGAGTCCACACAGTGACAGCGGCGTGATTTCCTTCCCAGACACCTGACTGCAGCAGCCCCTCAAAGGAGAACCGCTACATGGCACGGGATAATCATTATGGCGTGCGGATTACCGGGGGGTAAATCATCGTGCTGTAACGTACTCCCGGACATTCCGGCATTAGGGTGACGATTCGTTATGCATACTTCGCGCCCGACCATCTTTAGATGCTATTCGCTGCTATCCGCTGGCGTTAATGGCAAAAAAATGGCGACACAGAGTGCAGCTGAGTAGAAGAGAATAAAACAGGATGGCGTTTAACTTTTTGGTTCTAATCCAGGATATTGTTTTTAAATACCAACCAAAAAAAGACCGAATACTCATCATTCCCATTTTATTCAATGACTTAAAATGGAAAGTGGCGATGGTTTGGCGGGAGATGGGAATTGATCCAATGTTCAACAACTGTTTAATATGTGAACAATGAATTCATGTGTGAGATTATAGAAGACAATACTCATGAATTCATGATTCTCATCGTACTACTATTATGAACTGCTGCTTCCTAACCTCTAACTATAGGGCAATTTCAGCCTTTAAATTTGAAATTACATGTTTAAGCACCTCTCTTTCAAATTTTAAATTTATAGTTTTATTACATACTAGATCTGCTTTAAAAAATCCATTCATCAGGATTTTATCTTTGGAAATATCTTCGTTGTTATTTAAATCTTTAAGAATCTTATATTGCCTCCTGATTTTCAAATAACTTTCTTTATATTTATCATCCATATAACGACGTTCAATTTCAAAAATTTTTTTATTTTCTTCGAATATTGGTATATTCCTTACATTAACTTCCACTCCATCCAAAACCATATTATAATTGAAATGGAATAAATTTTTATGCTCTATACCAGTAATAAGCGGATTAAGATATCCATCTAAAAAGTCAACGTCACTTTTAAATGAAGTATTGCAAATGTCCCCTGCTGGTATTAGGTTATAAATTGAAACTCCCAAAAATGGATATTTTGAACGTGGCAGAAAATGATCTAATGCTGGCCTGTGATTTTTATTTACACCTAAAATTATTGGAATCTCCTCTGCATTACAATAAGGACAAACCTTAATCATGCTCGCTGTTACAAGTTTGTAACCATAATTTTGACTGAAAAATTCATAATCAAATGATCCATAAAAATCATTTACCCATCTTGGGAATAAGGCTTTCTCATCTTTAGTGAGTTTACCCTTCCCACTGGTGAACGATTGCACTCTATAAAGTATTTTTTTTGTGTTGTTGATCGAGGTATTAGCATTCAGTTTAATATCCAAGTCTCTGCTAATATATGAATCAAAATCCCTGTTTAGTCTTTGCAGTTCTGCCGATAAGGCTCTTCTGACATCAGAGTGTATTCCTCTAGCTTCTTTCGTTGCCCCATTCAATTTAAGGAAATCAAAATTAAAGTTGCCTTTCGAGAAAATATATTTTGAATTGTATCTGTCAGCAATAACGGGAAGAGACATAAAAATCTCATCAACAAGATCTTTTAAACGCTTCGGTTTGCAAAAAATAATCCTCGAAACTTCGTTAATTGAAGCCAATCTTAATAAGGAATTATAATTTTTAGGATCATTTACTCTGCAAGATTCACTTAGTAGCTCAAGGTTTCTTAAAACACGAGTGGCAAAATCCTTTCGAATTTCAGCTGTTAATTCCTTTGAAAAATGAGCAGAATAGTTAATCATTTGATAAGTTCCGTTTTAGCTCTTGATTAGATATCATGTCAATTAAGGCTCTATCTTTAGCGGATAACTCATTCATTTTCTTTTTATTAATTAATTCAAGAAGTTTTACCCTTGAATGTTCTCCAAAAGTAGACTGAATGTGCATCCCTAGTACATAAGCATCTGTAATTTCGGTTCCAAATCCAAAGGATCTAATTTTCACCGGCAAGCCATTTTCTTGAATATGCATCGAAACTATATCATCAGAAAGTAGATCGCCTATTATAAGGGGAGAATGTGTTGTAATCAAAAATTGAAGCTTTGCATGATTAAATTCTTTATAAAATGATATTAGCTCACTAATAAAATTTCTTTGCCACTCTGGATGTAAGAATAAATCAACTTCATCAATGACGATCAAACCGCTCATTTCTTTCTCTTTAGAAACAATATTGTAGATTGAAGAAAATAGATTTAACTTTGCTAACTCACCAGTACTGAATCCTTCCCACCCATAACGAAAGTTGTTAGCTAGACCTGGAGGAAGTGCGGCTAAGTTTTGTAAGATTGAAACTATTGTTAAATAGTCATTTGTGCTAAATTCATTTCCACGTCTGACATTACCATTCATTACGCTGTAATAGACTATTTCCGCAACATTTAACATTGATTCAAAAAACACTGAGCAATGAAATTTTATGTATTCGTTATCAGCAGTAGCTTTAGCATCTGATTTATTACCTCCGTTCCCAACTATCCATTTTGCATTAAATGAAATTAAGGCGTCTAAAAATAAATCATGTTTTAACGGATCATTAAGTAAAGGTCCGTTTATAAACTGACGACAAAACTCGTCTGTAAAACTGCTATTACCTATATGAATTGATGGGAAACTTTTAATGAAACTAAAAACATTTCTTATCAGCAAGCCCTGATAAATTGAATCTATTGAAACATTTTTTTCGTCAAAAAGATCATAAGAAGTATACATTTCGAAATCATGTCTAAAACTAGATATATAATCTTCTTGTAAATCTTCTTGTAAATCTTCATTGCCTTCATTTAATAATTTATTGATCCAACGATTAATTGTAGTACTAGTATTTTTAAAATGAAAAGTGTAAATGTATTTAGCATGTTTGTTTGCTAACCATTCACTTTCATTGAAAAATTCAAGCAAACGCTTTAAGTTTTTTGTCCTATTTTTACCTTTAAGTTTGCTTTGCGAACCTAAAGACAGATCAATGACATTTTTTTTATTTCTTTTTTTTATAAAAATTTCATTTGAAGGAAGGTTATTTATTTTATAAATTTTATGATTGTTATTTTTAAATGTAGTACTATTATTACTCACGACCTTATATTTTAAACAAGATTCTATTTTAAATTTATATGCTACATGACTTATATCATGAATGATCATTTCATCTTTAAATGAATCATGCCAAATGATAAACCCCCGAGACTCTGTGTAAGGGTTGCATGATTCTTCAATGAAATCTAATAATGAGGACTTCCCCGCTCCATTTTTCCCAATAATTGCCTTTATATTCAAACCATCATAATAGTCTAACAAAATGTTCTTTTTACTTATTGTTATAATTCCTTCAAAATTTTCAACTTTAAAATTTGAGCTAAGCTCGGCACCGAAATCATTTAATATTTTGTGTTCAAGTACATATATGTAAATTAATTCCATATTAACCTCACCAAATCTAATCCCTTATAGTTCAAACAAAATTCAGATGCTCACCTCAATAGTGATTACAACTTTTCCATAAGCATAAACATCATTATCGGCACAGATGAAACTAGCCTCTCCTTTGCTAACACTTATTTTTTTGCCAGGAAGCAACGTTACATTATAAATATCATATTTTTCATCTATACCAAGCAACCAGCATCCATTACTCAACTCATGTAAACTTCCGTCAATTATCCACGAAGATGCATTGCTCGATATAAATATTGGCATATTCACAATATTAGGAATAAATGTCGAGTCTACACTCCAATTACCCATATCAATTAACACTCCAGAATTGATGTTTTTTCTAGGAATATGAGCAATGTTGTTTCTTATATCTATTAATTTTATATTATGTTCTTTACCGGTAGCTAGCCATTGTAATGATACCCCCGTGTCAAGAGCACACGTCACAACTACGTCACCAGGAAAATAATTTCGCCTAACCCACGTACTTACAGTTCCAGAAGATATGCCCAAAAGTTCGCAGAGTTGTTTTTGGAGGGTAAAACCATAGGCATCCATAATTCTGCGCAAGACGGGCTTCCCGCCATTTGAAATGATTTCGTCATACAGTGCCTTACCTTTGAGTCTATCAAACTCACATACTGAATTTGCTTTTGCGAGTTGTCCAGTAACTAACCAACGCAAATCAGCGCCAGTATCTAAGGCACATTTAATTATTGAGTTGCCTGGAACACTATCACGCTGCGTCCAGCCACTAATGTTGTTTGCTGGAATTTCAAGGGCTGCAGCAAGGTCTTTCTGCGTGCTAACACCATAAGAAGACATCAATCTTTCGAGAATCTGAGCGCTACCGCCTTTCTCTGCAATCATAAAAACACCAAAAAGTGATAAATAATCATTTACCAAATCGCTTTTACGATCTAAAGTGCATTCACACCACATGAAACACGATAGAACAAAACGGACCAAAGGAGATATTGCGTTATGCATACTGAAAATGCAAACAGCCAGAACGCATTTGACTTAGTGCAATCTCAAGATTTTATTGCCAATGTCGCAGCGATTTTGATGCCAGCTATCAGTGACGCGGTAAAGCGCTGTGCGACAGGGCCGACGGCGTGGAAAAGTAGGTCGTGCGCCACTTCTTGTGCAGCGACATGCCGCTGGCGACTTTGCGCAGCACCTGGAATTTCGGTATCCAGAAATATTCGTCCAGGTACAGATTGCCGGTGTAGCTCTGCGCGGTACGCACGTTCGTGCCGAGGAATATCAGGTGCGCGCCGTTCGGCAGCACGATTGGATCGCCTTTCAGGTCAACGTCAGCCTGGCGGGCGAAGTCGATGATGTAGTTTTTGAAGACGTGTGCCTGCGCCTTGCTGGCCGAAAGAAATATCTGGTTGCGGCCGGTGGTCAGCGCGTCTATCAGCGCCTCGCGGGCAAAGTAGAACGTTGCGCCAATCTGGCGGGACTTCAGGATATTGCGGATGCGGTGAGTCAGCCCTGCGCGGTGCCAGTTGAGCTGATACTCAAAGCAGTTATCCATAAAATAGCGGGTCAGCTTGTCTGTCTGTTCCTCGCTGAACTCATTTTTAACAACCGGCTGGCGCTCGCCTTTGTTGCGGTTGCGCACGTTGGGATTTAAGTCGGCCTCGTTGCCGCTGCTGCGGTAGCGCTCAACGCGGGCAAGGCGCTCAATCTGACGGCCGAGCGCGTCTATCTCTTTGTAATCACCATTCCCCTTTACCTCTTTCATGATGAGCTGGATCAGCCGGGCTTCCATGCTGGATTCAACACGACTGATGGGCGCAACGTCGTCCCACGCGTCGCGCTGTTTCCAGCTCTGCACGGTTGGCGTTTTCTGTCCGAGCGTCTCCGCAATCTGGCGCACGGAATAACCCTGCCAGTAAAGCAGCGCAGCCTGACGGCGCGGATCGCTGATGATGGTTGTCGGTGTCGTTTTCATACCGGCAAGGCTACCGGTGCCGAAAATGGCGCGCCTGCTGTCCCTGTTTGCTGATGCATCAGCGGGCTGGCATTCGTTGAGGGATTGTGTGGCGACGGGGAAACTGGCCCCGAACCGACCCAACACCTGACCGGAGCCTGATTAATGGCAGCAATCAAATCAAAGCGTTTTCGTATCGCAGTTGAAGGCGCAACCACTGACGGCCGTGTCATTTCCCGCGACTGGATTTCGCAGATGGCGAAAAACTACAGCCCGGAAATGTACGGCGCACGCATCAACATGGAACACATCCGGGGCTATGCCGCTGACAGCACTTTCCGCCGCTTTGGCGACGTGACCGCCGTTGAGGCTGAAGAAATCGGCGACGGGCCGCTCAAGGGCAAGCTCGCGCTGTTTGGATGGATTGACCCGACGCCTGAGCTGGTCGAACTGACCAAAGCGCGCCAGAAAATCTACACCTCCATTGAAGTTAACCCTGAGTTCGCCGACACGGGCGAGGCGTATCTCGTCGGCCTGGCCGTCACCGACGACCCGGCAAGCCTCGGCACGGAAATCCTGAGCTTCAGCGCCACGGCAAAAGTGAATCCGCTGGCGTCCCGCAAGCTGGATAAAGGCAACCTCTTTACCGCCGCAGAAGAAACCGTGATCGAGTTTGAAGAAGCAGCGGAGCCGTCTCCGTCCCTGCTGGCGCGCATCTCGGCGATGTTCTCTGCGAAAAAGAAAACCGACGGCGAGCAGTTCGCCGACGTCAGCGCGGCAGTAACGGCCGTCGCCGAGCAGGTGCAGCTGAACGCGGAGAGTCAGGCGCAGGAGCTGTCGGCGCTGGAGCAGTCCGTCACCGCACGCCTGGAGGCTATCGAGCAGCAGGCCGGGGAAGACCGCGCCGCTTTCGCTGCGCTGCAGGGCCAGCTTTCGCAGACCGACGGCAGCTTTAACCGCCGCCCGGCGGCAACCGGCAGCGATCCGAAGTCCGGCGCGCAGACCGACTGCTAATCAGGCGTGGCCTGAACGTTAAAACCCGACACAGAGATAAACAGGAACGCCAATGCGCAAGAATACCCGCTTTAAGTTTAACCAGTTCATGACCCGCCTCGCCGAGCTGAACGGCGTCGAAACCGACGACATGAACAAGAAATTTACCGTTGAGCCGACGGTCACTCAGACGCTGATGAACCGCGTGCAGGAGTCTTCCGATTTCCTGACCCGCATCAACATCGTGCCGGTGTCCGAAATGAAGGGCGAGAAAATCGGGATCGGCGTATCCGGCTCGATTGCCAGCGTGACCGACACGGCAGGCGGCGACGAGCGCGAAACCGCTGATTTCGCCGCGCTGGATAAGCAGGGTTATGAGTGTGTGCAGGTCAACTACGATTTCCACATCCGCTATAACACCCTTGACCTGTGGGCGCGCTATGAAGATTTTCAGGCCCGTCTGCGTGACGCCATCGTGAAGCGTCAGGCACTTGACCGCATCATGATCGGCTTCAATGGCGTGACCCGTGCCAAAACCTCAAACCGCGCCAAGTTCCCGATGCTGCAGGACGTGGCCGTAGGCTGGCTGCAGAAGTACCGCAACGATGCCCCGGCGCGCGTGATGAGCAAAATCACCGAGGAAGACGGCACCGTCGTCTCTGAAAAAATCCGCGTCGGCAAAAACGGCGACTATGCCAGCCTCGATGCGCTGGTGATGGATGCCACCAACACCCTGATCGAGCCGTGGTATCAGGAAGACCCGGAGCTGGTTGTTATCGTGGGCCGTCAGCTGCTGGCTGATAAATACTTCCCGATCGTCAACCAGTCGCAGGCCAACACCGAGCAGCTGGCCGCTGACGTCATTATCAGTCAGAAACGCATCGGCGGTCTGCCAGCGGTGCGCGTGCCGTACTTCCCGGCCGACGCCATGTTTATCACCCGCACCGATAACCTGTCGATTTACTTCCAGGAAGGCACGCACCGCCGCCTGATTGACGAGGTGCCGAAGCGCGACCGCATCGAAAACTATGAGTCAATCAACGAGGACTACGTGATCGAGGATTACGCGGCCGGTTGTCCGCGCGTGACAAGCTGCCCGGTGCCGGGAAACAGCCTTAAAACGGCGGGCGATCTGGCGGCTGACAATCGCCAGCTTGAGGCCGCCCTCGCCGCCTGCGGGCTGCAGGTCGAAATCATTAAAGACTGCCAGGAACAACACGATGCTGAAACCTCAACAACTGCGCCAGGCACTGACCGACAGCGTGCCGGAGCTGCAGCGAAACCCTGACGCGCTCAACGTATTTATCGACAGCGGGCGCATCGTCTCAACGCTTGCCAGCTCGCTGTCGTTTGAATACCAGTACCGGCTTAACATGGTCATTACCGACTACGCCGGTAACATTGACCTGCTGATTGTGCCGCTGCTGGCATGGCTGCGCACGAATGAACCCGACATTATGGCGACCGAGGAAAAGCGCCGTACGGGCTTTACCTTCCAGGCGGATGTTATCAGCGACACGGCCAGCGATATCAGCATTGAGCTGCAGCTGAGCGAGCGCGTGGTCGTGAAGCAGGCCGACGACGGGCTGCATGTGACCCACGTCGGCGAGAACCCGCTGCCGGAGAATGACGCGCAGCCGGTGCAGCTGTACGTTAAAGGCGAGCTGGTCAGCGAGTTGCAGACATGAGCGAGCTGCAGCTGGTAAATGACCGGCTGGAGGCGCTTATCAGCAGCCTGTCAGCCCCGGCGCGTAAAGAGATGGCGCGAACCATCGCGAAGAAGCTGCGCGCGAGTCAGCAGCAGAACATCAGGCGGCAGCAGGCTCCGGACGGAACGCCCTTTAAGTTCCGCAAAACGCAGCCGGTGCGCAGCAAAAAGGGCCGGATTAAGCGCGAGATGTTCATGAAGCTGCGCACCGCTAAGTACATGAAGACGCAGGCCAGCCCGAATGAGGCGATTATTGAGTTTGCGGGTAACGTGCAGCGCATGGCCCGTGTGCATCATTACGGGCTGCGCGACCGGCCATCTAAAGGAGGTAAAGACATTCAATATGAAGCTAGACCGCTGCTGGGTTTAAACGAAAGTCAGCTGCAGATGATTGAAAACCTCGTTATAAATAGATTACATTCAGCCATATAACCTGAGCTTAAAAATACTGGAAGACATGATTACTTTTGATGAGCTGGATTTTATTCTTTATGTTTTTTTTATGCCTGCTTTATACTCCTTTGTTATCGTTTCAGCTTGGCTCTGGCTAGTAGCTGGCAAAGGATCAGATTCGCGGAAATTATTAGGGAAGCCGGGTTTTTTTAAATTCATTTTTACTCTTCACCCCGATAAAGGTTTGATGCAGCAGGGACTGCTTTGGTTATCTATTTTCACCCCATTTACATATTTTTTAGAATTTTCTTCTTACGCTTGGGAAGGGTATACTCTGCAGCTCGATGCAGTAGGTTTTAAAAAGTTTACCGAAATTAGCGCGCTGCCCCTAGCTATACTTTCTTTAGCCCTGCCTTTATCAATTTTGGTGGCAAGATTTCACGGAAGCCAGCAGACCGCAGAGCAGATTAAAAATACTAGGCAAAAAAATAACATAGATTTGTTTCACTCCCATAGAAAAGAAATGTTTTCTTATTTTACTCAAGTTGGCGATGTAGAATACTTAGGGCGGCTGAAAGCAAAAAATAATGTGCACCCAAGAGTGCATAAAGGCTTTTTTGTTGGAAAACCCGTCGATGGCACGCCAGTGCCTAACATTGTCGCCTTTATACAAGTAAGTCATGAGTTAAAAAGGCTTATTTTTTTACTAAATTCTATAATCAGGAACGAAGATTCTGAATTATCTTGGTCACGTTATACTATCGATTTCTGCCCATCAACATATAAGCTCGCTTTATGCTTGGGGTTGGCTGAGATAATTGACTTAACAAAAAGGTCGTTACAAACAAATCCTATTGATGGTCGCAGATATAGGACCTTGGGGCTAACTACTGAAGAATCAGTGGCTTCAATTAGATATCTTTTTGAATTCTACAATAACCTTTGTGACTTTGCCGGTGTTGAAAATGAAACCTTCCTAATTGAAGATAAATATCATTATATTTTATCAGGTGATTCGTTTGAATTTGGAAAGAAAAAAATCATTGAACAAATAACTGGCCTTATCGAGTTCGAGTTAAGAGCAAAAATAGAGCATAAAAATCATAAGATGTAGAATTACTAACAAAGTCTATCACCATTGTTTGCAGATATATCAACAAACAACATCCATTAGAGAATGCCTAAGTTACAAGGCATTCTTACAGCCATGAACGAACAACTCGCAGAAATTCAGCGCCTGCTGCGCAATCTGATCCGCATCGGAACCGTGTCGGCCGTCAACCTTGATGGCGGGCTGTGCCGTGTCGATACGGGAAAAAACACAACCGGCTGGCTGCACTGGCTGAGCGCCCGCGCGGGTAAAACCCGCTCCTGGAATGCGCCGTCAGTGGGTGAGCAGGTGCTTATTCTGTGCCTCGGCGGCGAACTCGATACCGGCTTTGTGCTGCCGGGTATTTTCTCAGATGACAATCCGGCTCCGTCAGCCCCGGCCGATGCGCTGCACTGGTCATTTCCTGACGGCGCGGTGATCGAGTACGAGCCGGAGACTGGCGCACTGTCTGCAACCGGCATACAGACCGCAACCATCAAAGCGGCGGTAAAAATCCTGTTCGACTCGCCAGAAGTGGAATGCACAACGCTGCTCAAAACTGCGCAGCTGGAAGTCACCCAGGGCGGCACGATGAAAGGCGACGTTACGCATACCGGCGGCAGCCTTTCCTCAAACGGCAAGGTTCTGCACAAGCATAAACACCCTGGCGACAGCGGTGGCCAGACGGGGGAACCGATATGACAACCGCAAAATATATCGGCATGAACCGGGAAACCGGCGGCGCGCTGACCGACCTTGATCATATCCGGCAATCGGTGTGTGACATTCTGCTGACCCCGCTCGGCTCCAGAGTGATACGCCGCCAGTATGGTTCACTTTTATCCGCCCTGATTGACCAGCCGCAAAACGAGGCGCTGCGCCTGCAGATTATGTCGGCCTGCTATCTGGCAATCCTAATGTGGGAGCCGCGCGTAAAGCTGACTGCCATCAGCTTTGAGTCGGATATCAACGGCGCAATGGTGGTTGAGCTGTCCGGCAACCGCACCGACAGCGCGCAGCCTTTTTCCTTAACCGTTCCTGTGAGCTGAGACTATGGCAACTATCGACCTGAGCCAGCTGCCCGCGCCTGATGTGGTGGAGGCGCTGGACTATGAAACCCTGCTGGCCGAGCGAAAGGCGACGCTGATTTCCCTTTACCCGGCCGATAAGCAGGACGCTATCGCCCGCACGCTGACGCTTGAATCAGAACCCATCGTTAAGCTGCTGCAGGAAAACGCTTACCGCGAGCTGATCCTGCGCCAACGCATCAACGAGGCGGGACAGGCGGTAATGGTGGCGTATGCACTGGATGGTGACCTTGACCAGCTCGGCGCAAACAATGGCGTAACCCGCCTGACGATTACCCCGGCCGACGATACAACCATCCCGCCAACCCCGGCAGTGATGGAAAGTAACGATGATTTTCGGCTGCGCATCGCCTCCGCCTTTGAAGGGCTTAGCGTTGCCGGGCCGACCGGTGCATATGAGTATCACGCCAGAAGCGCCGACGGCCGCGTAGCCGATGCATCAGCCATCAGCCCGTCGCCTGCAGTGGTCACGGTGACAGTGCTCGCGCGTGAGGGCAACGGCGTGGCCGGTGATGATTTGCTGGCCGTGGTTAACGCTGCGCTCAATGACGAAGACGTGCGCCCGGTTGCCGACCGGGTGAGCGTGCAGTCAGCGAAGATTGTTAATTACGAAATCGAGGCTGAGCTGTACCTCTATCCGGGGCCGGAAGCTGAACCGATCCGCGCCGCCTCTGAGGCAAAGCTCGCCGCCTTTGTCAGCGCACAAAAGCGCCTCGGCCGTGACATTCGCCTGTCTGCGCTCTATGCCGCCATGCACGTTGAGGGCGTGCAGCGCGTCAACCTTATCAAGCCTTCTGCTGACGTGGTGCTCGACAAAACGCAGGCCGCTTACTGCACAGGCTACACGCTGACCGTGGGAGGCTCGGATGAGTGATCGCCTGCTGCCGACCGGCTCGTCAGCGCTTGAGGTTGCCGCCGCTGAGGCGCTGGCAAGCCCCGGCGCTATGAACGTGCCGCTGCGCCAGTTATGGAATCCTCAAACCTGCCCGGTGGAGCTTCTGCCCTATCTGGCGTGGGCGTGGTCAGTTGACCGCTGGGATTCAGCCTGGCCGGAATCGACAAAGCGCGCCGTGGTTGCCGCCTCGCAGTACGTGCACCGGCACAAGGGAACGATAGGTGCTATCCGCCGCGTCGTTGAGCCGCTGGGCTATCTCATCAGGATAATTGAGTGGTGGAAAACCAACGAAGCGCCAGGCACGTTCCGGCTTGATGTGGGCGTACTCGATACCGGCATTACCGAGGAAATGTATAACGAGCTGGAGCGCCTGATAGCGGACGCGAAGCCCTGCAGCCGCCACCTGATCGGCCTGTCTATTAATCTCGATGTTAACGGAGTTGTGCCGGTCGCCGTTACCAGCTACAGCGGCGACGAGCTGACCGTTTATCCCTATACCCCTGAACTTATCAGCGTCGGCGGGCCGGGTTATTCCGGCGTGGCGGTGCATCTTATTGACCTGACGGAAGTGAGCGCATGACGACAAAATATTTTGCCCTGCTGACCAACCAGGGCGCGGCTAATCTGGCGAACGCAGCCGCGCTCGGCTCAAAAGTGAATATCACATCATTGGGCGTCGGGGATGGTGGCGGCACACTGCCGACGCCTGATGCCGAACAGACAAAGCTCATCGGCGAAAAGCGCCGCGCGCAGCTTAATTCGCTGACCGTTGACGCAGCAAACAGCAGCCAGATTATCGCCGAGCAGATTATCCCGGAAAGCGAAGGCGGTTTCTGGATCCGCGAAATCGGCCTTTATGATGCCGACGGCGTGCTGATTGCCGTTGCTAACTGCCCTGAAACCTATAAGCCGCAACTGGCTGAAGGCAGCGGCCGGACGCAAACCGTGCGCATGATTTTAATCGTAAACAGCACAACTGCCGTCACGCTGAAGATTGATCCGTCTGTGGTGCTGGCGACGCGCAAATATGTTGATGACGCTGTGATCGAGGTGAAAGCCTACGCAGACAGCTTAATGAAAAAGCATCTCGATGCTGATAACCCACACGGCCAGTATCTTCAGATCGCAAACGCCCTGTCAGAAATTAAAGACGCAGGGCTGATTGCGGACCTTCTCAAAAACCTCGGTTTAGGCGAAGGTGCGCCCGTTATCGGTTCGCCTTTCCCCTGGCCTCACGCAAAAATGCCTAATGAACTCTTTCCCTCAATGGCTGGCATGGTCTTCCTGAAAAGTAATGGGGCAGGTTTCAGCGACACTCTCTATCCGAAATTGGCGTTAGTTTATCCGGGGTTGAAACTCGCTGATTTACGTGGTGAATTTATTCGTGGCTGGGATGATGGGCGCGGCGTGGATTCCGGCCGTACTTTATTGTCAACTCAGCAGGGATCCGTGGTGGTAGGTGACGATGGTGCGAGCACTAACACGGTGGTTGCCATAAACAACCTCGTTGACAGAGCCAGGTGGGGTTACGATGCAGCATCTCTTTCAAGCACTTCTGGCATGTATGTGTCAATGACGCCAACAACTAATGATTACGTATCAAATACGTGGCCGATAGGCGTATACGGTATTAGCCGTCCGCGTAACGTCGCATTTAACTACATCGTGAGAGCTGCATAATGGCAAAGGTAACGCTTGATAAAAACGGCCTGGCAAAATCGGCCGGCACACTGACAATTTATAATTTTGATACTGTAAGCGGCGAGTTCACTGGCTCAAATGATGAGTATCTGGCTCAGGGTGTTGGCCTTCCCGCTAATGCCTGCATCACCGCACCGCCCGTTACTGAAGCCGGGCGCGTAGCGATTTATCAGGATGGAGCCTGGACGGCTGTAGCCGATAATCGGGGGGAAACGGTTTATTCAGTCACTGATGGCATAGCAGTGGTAATTAACGTACCGGGTGATTACCCGGCAGATACTACACCGCTAAAACCGGCAACCGCCTGGGATAAATGGGATGGCACGAAATGGATAAAAGACGCAGAGGCTGAATGTAAAGCAAAGATAATCGCCGTTGAGAAAGAAAAAAGTACTCGTATTGCAGAAGCTAACTCCGTAAGCGCAGCCTGGCAGGCGCAGTTGCTGCTGGGAATTATTACAGAGGATGATAAGGAAAGACTGACGGCATGGATGGCTTATGCACAGAAAATCCAGCGCGTAGATGTACTTTCTACACCTTTTATCACGTGGCCAGAGCGTCCTGTCTAAAATATGGCAAGGTGCAGAAACCAGCTTTTGCACCTTGCTATCTTAAAAATATTTTACCTGTCGATATAAATACTTTTTATATCTGGCCAGTTCAAAACGAAAGGGCAAGGTTTTCATTTTTCACAATAATCCTTTTTTTATTAATAACCAGCAATGAACTAGCACCTACCCCCGTAAAAAGAGCATCCCCCGTAAAATAGTTTTGTTCCTGATTCCCCGTCAAATGCCTGGCCATTTTCAAATCATCTCCCTGTAACATTACAGTTATATTTGACTTTCTCACTCCTATAAATGTCATTCCAGCATCACTCAGCACTGGAGCCATGCCGGACAGCAAGAAAAATAAAAAAAATGCTATGCCACAAATCAACGCTGCCATTTTGTTTTTTTTCTTCTTCTCTATTCTTTTATCAAAATAAATACTTGGAACAATCGTCATTAAGGAGGATGTCACAATTACCGATAAAAAGACTGATAAGACATCAATATGCCTTGACCTTACAATTGTAAATAAAGTTACAATTGCTATAACAGATATTATGGCATGCGCCCAAGCAGGTTCGTAAATTTTCATTCTTCTCGCCATTCTCTTTGTTCCTTTAAGGGAGTAAAGTACCTTTGGACTTTTATTTATCTTGGCGCAGAATAAAGAAATATTTATAAAAATAGCAGACACAATGACAGACATTGAATACCAGCAAAGGATAAAAAAGCCCAAAATGAGTGAGAATGATGCTATAACCATTAGAAAAAAAATTGCGTCTGATAATGTCAATCCCGTGGGGAAGAATTGTATTCTCATGCAATAGAACATAAAAACAACAACTCCTGCACCGGTCAGGCATAAGTAAATATTTTTCACTACTTCCATTTTTAAAGCACTTCTTAACGAAATCAACTCCATCTCCTTTATCTTATGAAAGAATAATAAAAAATTCACCTACGCGTTTTAATAGCGAGCCTACCCGTAATAATTCATATTACAGGTAAAAGTCTCCTCCGGTACATACCCGCCGACAGGCAGCGCCACATTATTAATTCTGTCTGCTGACAGACCAGCAAACCCCCATCAGATGCACCGCTAAACCTGACCTGACACCCTGAGCACACCCTCAAAACGGAGTGCATCAGATGTCTGATTATCATCACGGTGTCCGCGTCGTCGAAGTCAACGACGGCACGCGCACCATTACAACCGTATCAACCGCAATCGTGGGCATGGTCTGCACTGCGCAGGATGCGGACGCGGCAACCTTCCCGCTTAATACGCCGGTACTTATCACCAACGTGCAGGCAGCTGTCGGCAAAGCAGGTAAAAAAGGCACGCTCGCTGCTGCGCTGCAGGCTATTGCCGACCAGTCAAAACCCGTGACCGTCGTCGTGCGCGTGGCTGAAGGTGCTGACGAAGCCGAAACCACGTCCAATATCATCGGCGGCACGGATGAAAACGGCCAGTATACTGGCATGAAAGCACTGCTCGCCGCGCAGACCCAGCTCGACGTTAAGCCGCGTATTCTCGGCGTGCCGGGACTGGACTTACTGGCGGTGGCAACCGCGCTTGCCAGCATCGCGCAGCAGCTGCGCGCCTTTGCCTACGTGTCAGCGTGGGAATGCAAGACCATTTCCGAAGTCCGCTTGTACCGTCAGAACTTCAGCCAGCGTGAAATCATGGTTATCTGGCCGGACTTTCTCACCTGGAACACCACGACCAGCAAATCCGATACCGCCTTTGCTACCGCCCGCGCGCTGGGCCTGCGTGCAAAAATCGACAATGACACCGGCTGGCATAAAACCCTGTCTAACGTCGGCGTTAACAATGTGACCGGTATTTCCGCGTCGGTGTTCTGGGATCTGCAGCAAACCGGCACCGACGCCGACCTGCTCAACGAGGCCGACGTCACCACGCTGATCCGTAAAGACGGTTTCCGCTTCTGGGGCAACCGCACCTGCAGTGATGATCCGCTGTTTCAGTTTGAGAACTACACCCGAACGGCGCAGGTGCTGGCCGACACGATGGCCGAGGCGCACATGTGGGCGGTTGATAAGCCGCTGACGCCGGTTCTGGTGCGCGAAATTATCGCGGGCATCAATGCGAAATTCCGCGAGCTGGTTAACGCCGGTTATCTGCTGGGTGCATCCGCCTGGTATGACGAAAGCGCCAACGATAAAGACACCCTGAAGGCAGGCAAGCTCTTTATCGATTACGACTATACGCCGGTTCCGCCGCTGGAAGATTTAACCCTGCGCCAGCGCATTACCGATACCTATCTGGCGAACTTCGCCGCATCCGTTAACAGCTGAGGAGCCGGATAAATGGCACTGCCACGCAAACTGAAGGGCATGAACCTTTTTAATAACGCCAACAGCTATCAGGGCGTCGTCACCGCCGTGACCCTGCCGAAGCTGGCGCGCAAGCTCGACCCGTTCCGCGCGGGCGGCATGAGCGGCGCAGCCTTCATTGATAACGGTCTGGAAGATGACGCGCTTGATGTTGAGTGGAGCATCGGCGGTATTGATGAGCTGGTACTCACGCAGTGGGGTGCGTCTGACATTCCCCTGCGCTTTACCGGCTCTTACCAGCGCGACGATACCGGCGAGGAAATCGCGGTAGAGATTGAGGTGCGCGGTAAGCATCAGTCGTTTGATTTCGGCGAAGCCAAACAGGGTGAAGACACCGAAACCAAAATCACCAGTAAAAACACCTATTACAAGCTGACCTTTAACGGCAAGGAGCTGATCGAAATCGACACCATCAACATGGTGGAGAAGGTTAACGGCACTGACCGCCTTGAACAGCGCCGTAAAAACCTCGGCCTGGTATAAACCCTGACGCCAGCGCCCGCCGCTGGCATTACCTGACTACAGTGAACAGAGAACAATCATGGAAAAGAAAGATAGCGTTGTTGAGTTTGAAACCCCGCTGAAGCGCGGCGAAACCGAAATCAAAAGCGTGGAGCTGATTAAGCCGACGGCCGGAAGTCTGCGCGGCGTGCGCCTGGCCGACCTGTGCCAGTCTGATGTTGACGCCCTGCTGACCGCAAGCTTAGCGAACTTATCGAACTATGGTACAAACTGCACGGTTGCTCGCTAAGTGACAGAAAAGGCCGACTCGGCAAACTCAATATTATTTGCAATGGCATGGGAAACCCCGTTGCTGCCTCTATCACTTCGAAGGATTGGGCACATTATCGGGATCGGCGTTTACAGGGCCTCATACAGAACGGATACAAAACCAGTGATAAATCGTTAAAGGTCTCACCGGGTACCATTAACTGTGAACATGCATTCCTTCGCGCTCTTTTCAATGAGCTGGAACGGCTTGGCGAAATCAGCTACCCCAACCCACTTAAAAATATACGGGAGTTTGATCAGCCAGAGAAAGAAATGGCATGGTTGACTGAAACCCAGATACAAAAGCTTTTTGCCGCCTGCAAAGTTCACGATAACCCCGATCTGACGCTGATTATCAAAATCTGCCTTTCAACCGGGTGCCGGTGGAGTGAAGCCGCGAATCTTAAAGCCTCACAATTGTCTCCAAACAAAATCACTTTCATCAATACCAAAGGCAAAAAGAACCGCTCGGTACCCATCGACAACGCCCTGTATAACGAATTGAAAAACAAAGAGGGCCGTTTTTTTGCAGAGTGCTATCGCCAGTTTTATCGGGTCATTCGCCTGGCCGGTATTGAATTACCCGAAGGCCAGATGAGCCATGTACTGCGCCATAGCTTTGCCAGCCACTTTATGATGGCCGGAGGAAATATCATCGTTCTGCAGCGTATTCTCGGGCATTCCGACATCAGGGTGACGATGCGTTATGCGCACTTCGCGCCCGACCATCTTGAAGATGCAATTCGCTGCAATCCGCTGGCGTTGATGGCGAAGAAAAATGGCGACAAAGTGGCGGCGCAGAGTCCAGCAGAGTAGAACAGAAGGTAATACGATCGGGTTTAACTGATTGATTATATTGTAAGTTACTGTTTTTAAATGCCAACCAAAAAAAGACCGAATACGATTCCTATATTCGGTCCAGGGAAATGGCTCTCAAGGAGCCGTGCGCTAAAAGTTGGCATTTATGAAGGCGATAACGCCTTGCAACTTAAGATTAGAACAG
>Ga0157365_10000338_pt1 | contig 20516 bp, 18 predicted proteins | sample AttsexASBM3_FD_111478 | JGI IMG/M metagenome (GOLD analysis project Ga0157365, IMG submission 111478) | Fungus gardens microbial communities from leaf cutter ant in Ribeirão Preto, State of São Paulo, Brazil - Atta sexdens ASBM3 | ecosystem: Host-associated > Fungi > Mycelium > Unclassified ... | reverse complement strand
TGATGCCGCTGATCACGCGTCGATCATCCACACGCGGCTTGCCACGCGTATCGGTGGGCAGATGCGGCGCAATCCGCGCAAACTGCCGGTCCGAAAGCCAGAAAAGGTCAGCGTCCATCGCTCGTCTCCTTTCAGAGATAGCGAATCACAGGCCGCTCACAATGGGAATCCCTTTATGGGTCCGGGCCCTAGCCCCGAGGATAGCACGATCCATTTCTATGCCTCACAGGCTGACAAACGTTCGGGATCGTTTTGTAGAATGTCGCGCTCCGCATTCATCCTGATGAGCTCGCGCCGCAGCCGCTCGGGGCATGTCAGAGATCTCCTGCAGCCCGGATTTCATCGCGCCATGAGCGAGAAACACCAACCCAAGATCCAACCCCCTGCTCACGCGCCCACTTGCGCAGCACGTTCTCGTGCAGGTTCAGGTCGCGCGCGGCTGCGATACCGCCGCGCCGAACTCCCATACCTTCATCGCCGCCTCAAGCTTGAACATCCGTCGTTGCATCTCCATCCTGCGGTTCCCACAACACCTTATCTCGGCGTCCGGGGAAACCGATCGCCGTGTTGTCGGCCTGGCGGGTGCGGGTGTCAGCACCTGCACGCACCGTGCGGTCCTGATGCTTGAATTTGGTGCTGAGATTTAGGAAACCGCGTCCGTCATGGTCGAACCCAGCGTTGATATTCTCGCCGGTGGTAGAACTGTCTCCGGCATAATAGCCCCCGTTCAGAGCTTGGACGCTGATGCCGCTGCTGTTGGATTTCAGTATGATGTTGATCACGCCGGCGATCGCGTCCGATCCGTGCTGGGCAGAGGCGCCATCTTCCAGGATTTCGATGTGATCGACGGCTGACATTGGGATCATGTCCATATTGATGGGCGTCGTGCCCTGCGGTGGACCGCCGTCGAAGGAGAGGGCAGCCGTGGTGTGGCGGTGCTTGCCGTTGAGCAGGATCAGTGTCTGTTCGGCACTAAGGCCACGCAGGCTGAGGGAGCCGGTCAGCGCTCCCTGGTCCAGCCCGATCATCTGCCGATGCCGACTGATCGACGGTGTGACCTGTGTCAGCACATCGCGGATGCCCGTGACAGCGGTCATAGGATCGCCACGCTGACAGGAATTGTGGGGCGGTGATCAGTGCCTCAGGTGCGAGCCCGAACATTGTCAGGACAGGGGCGTGCGTCGACACTGCCCTCGCCCAAAAATATTCGAGTTCGACCATGCTATGGTCTCTGAATCGCAGAGACGGTGCTGGCAGCGTGTCGCGACGAGCTAAGTGCGCCGACGCCGCGCGGTTAAGCCCTGCGCGGTCGCTGCTATGACGAGTTGAAGTTGCAACACAGGCGTTTACAAATTCACAGGCCTGCACCCGTGCTGGACATCCTCCTCAGGGCTGACGCTTTCCCCATCGGCTTGGGCCAATAAGACACGCGGTCGCTCATTCAAGTAGTCAAAACCACCCAACGCACACAAGCGTCTCCTGTGGCACATCTATCATACAATAGTATACTAATGTAAAAATATAAAACAACGACCACTACTCGTTACATCGAGAATACCTTAGGCTCAGGACTCATAGCCAGAACATGACGGTTGCAGCGAGACAGATGGCTGAGAAGAAGACGGTTGGGCATCTGTCGTAGCGTGTGGCGACACGCCGCCAGTCTTTGAGGCGGCCGAACATGATCTCGATCCGGTTGCGGCGTTTGTATTTCCGCCTGTCATATTTCAGCGGTTTACTGCGGGATTTCCGTCCTGGAATGCAGGGCTTTATTCCTTTTTCCTCCAGAGCATCCCTGAACCAGTCAGCGTCATAACCCCGGTCTCCCAGCATCCATTGGGCTGCGGGAAGGCTGTCCAGCAGGGCAGTGGCACCGGTATAATCACTGATCTGCCCGGCAGTCATGAAGAAGGTCAGCGGTCGTCCGTTCTGGTCGGTGACCGCGTGCAGCTTCGTATTCATGCCGCCTTTGGTGCGGCCGATCAGGCGACCGGTATCCCCTTTTTTAACCGCAGGCTTGAAGCCGTGCGATGTGCCTTGAGATAAGTCGCATCAATCATGATAGTCCGGGGCTCTGCCTGCCCAGCAGCCAGGCCGTCCATCATCCGGGCAAAGATCCCCATGGCACCCCAACGCTTCCAACGGTTGTACAGCGTCTTGTGTAGACCGTATTCCCGGGGCGCATCTCGCCAGCGCAGGCCGTTCCGATTAACGAAGATTATGCCACTCAGCACGCGGCGATCATCAACGCGTGGCCGACCACGGCTCTTTGGAAAAAACGACTCCAGACGGGCCATCTGCTCGTCCGTCAGCCAATACAGGTCGCTCATCTTCAGTCTCCTCACAGAGCCTGAATCAGATTGCCGCCTTCAGATCAATGGGTCCTGAGCCTAGTGTGGGCGCGTCCCTTTGATCCGAGTGAGACGAAAGGTCGACTAGGTCCAATGATAGTGGTTGCAATGGATGGAAATTCTATAGGTCATGAAAATGAAAGAAGATTTCTGATGTGGGTGGTCTTGGTTCCATGCTTGACATCGCGCTGCATGTATATAAGGTAAATAACCAAAAAAAACAGTGAAAATAGCGCGACACCAGGGCCAGGGAAATGGGGAATGGCGGCAGACAGACCATTCGGTCAAGTTTGGAGTCAGCGATATGGACATGGCGTGCCGCCCCCCGATCGTCTCGCGGATGACGTGGCGCTGGGGCTGCTGGCGCATCGATCCATTCGCTCGTTTCTGGAAGATCCGCTGCCCCCGGGGGTAATCGAAAATGCCATCGCGGCAGCGCAATCGGCCTCGTCTTCGTCGAACCTGCAGGCTTGGAGTGTGCTCGCGGTCGAGGACCCCGAGCGCAAGGCACGACTGTCGCGCCTGGCGGGAGAGCGGGCGCATATCCGCCAGGCACCAGTGTTGCTCGTCTGGCTGGTCGATCTGGCGCGTATCCGGCGGATCGGCGAGACCGAGGAGGTACCAACGGATGGGTTGGACTATCTCGATACGTTTCTGGTCGGTGCCATCGACGCAGCGCTGGCGTCGCAGAACGCGGTGGTGTCTCTGGAAGCTCAGGGGCTTGGGATCGTCTATATTAGGAGCGTTGCGCAACCAGCCCGAGGCCGTGGCAGAGGAACTGGGTCTGCCGCCCCTGACGACGGTCGCCTTCGGTCTGAGCGTCGGCGTGCCGGATCGTTCCGTCCCGGCCCATGTCAAGCCGCGCCTGCCACAATCGGTAGTGCTTCATCGCGAACGGTACGACGCGGCGGCCGACCGGACGGCGCTTACCCATTATGACCGGCAGTTCGCCATCTTCCAGCGCTATCAGGGCTTGCCGGCGCGCACCTGGTCAGTGACGGCGCTGTCTAGGGTCCGGCACGCCGACTCCCTGCATGGGAGGGATCGGCTGCAAAAAGCTTTTTCCAAGGCTGGCTTTGCCTTGATGTGAGTGCGTACGTCTTCTGGCAGGAGGGCCGTCATGGCTGGTGGTTCGTTATCACTTCCAGTGCTCGATCTTTCCCGACTGGCGGCGGGAGCGTCGGCACGGCATGCGTTTCTCGACGCGTTGCGGCAGGCGGCGCACGACACCGGTTTCTTCTATCTGACGGGTCACGGCGTACCGGCCTCCTTCAACGCAGCCGTGCTGGAGCAGGCGGCTCAGTTCTTCGCCCTGCCGCAGGCGCGCAAGGAGGCGGTCGCCATGGTCCGCTCGCCGCATTTCCGCGGCTATAACCGGGCTGGGCTTGAACTGACACGTGGCCAGCCCGACTGGCGGGAGCAGATCGATATCGGTGCCGAGCGTGGCGCGGTTCCGGATTCGCTCGATGGTCCAGCCTATCGCCGGCTGCAGGGACCAAATCAGTGGCCTGCGACATTGCCGGATTTCCGGAAGATCGTACTGGGATGGGAGGATGTGGTGACCGGCGTGCTGGTCCGTCTGCTGCGGGCGTTCGCCCTCGCTCTGGGCCAGGACGAAGACGTCTTCGGACCGGTCTATGACGGATCGCCTCATCAATTGCTGAAGCTGATCCGCTACCCCGGTCAGGATGATGGTAGTTCCGGACAGGGTGTCGGGGCGCATAAGGATAGCGGCCTGCTGTCGCTGATCCTTCAGGACGGGCAGGGCGGCCTCGAGATCGAAGTAGCCCCCCATGTCTGGATTCCGGCTCCGCCGCGCCCGGATGCGTTCGTCGTCAATATTGGCGAACTGCTTGAGCTTGCGACTGGCGGCTATCTGCGGGCGACCGTGCACCGTGTGGTCAGTCCGCCGGCGGGACAAGTGCGCCTTTCCGCCGCCTTTTTCCGGGGAGCACGGCTGGACGCGACCATGCCCGTGTTGCGCCTGCCGGCCGAGTTTGCCGCGGCCGCAGGTGGCGTAGCGCAGGATCCGGACAATCCCTTGTTCCGCCAAGTGGGATTGAACACGCTCAAGGGGCGCCTGCGTTCGCATCCGGACGTCGCGCGGCGCCATCATGCCGATCTGCTGGAACCGGCCGGCCACGCTCTATGAGGAGGCAATCATCATGAATGACGCGGCCGAACCGGCTGATATCGCCGAAGCGTTGCGCCGCCAGTGGCGGCCCGAGACGATCGCCCTGCATGGCGGAGCTTGGCGCAGCGATCCCGCGACCGGCGCCGTGGCGGTGCCGATCTACCAGACGACCTCCTTCCAGTTCCACGATACCGGCCATGCGGCCCGGCTGTTCGCGCTGGAGGAATTGGGGAACCTGTATTCCCGCGTGACCAATCCGACTTTGGATGCCTTCGAGCAGCGCCTGGCTGCCCTGGAGGGCGGTGCCGCGGCGCTGGTCCTTGCTTCGGGGCAGGCGGCCTCGACCTTCTCGATTTTGAATGTCGCCGAGAGCGGCGACAACATTGTCAGTTCGACCGACCTGTATGGTGGGACCTGGGCCCTGTTCGCCAATACGCTCCGTCGTCTGGGGATCGAAGTCCGGTTCGTCGATCCAGCCGATCTCGAAGCGTTTGCTCGTGCGACCGACGATCGGACGCGCGCTTATTACGCCGAGACGCTGCCCAATCCCAAGCTGGACGTCTTTCCGATCGCAGAGGTTGCGGCGATTGGCCGTCGGCTGGGTGTACCGCTGATCGTCGATAACACGGCGGCGCCTCTGACGGCCCGCCCGCTCGATCATGGGGCGGCGGTAGTGGTATACTCTGCGACCAAATATATCGGTGGCCACGGCACGTCGATCGGTGGTGCCGTCGTCGATGGCGGCACGTTTCCCTGGGAGGAGCACGCCGCGCGCTTTCCGCTTTTGAGCCAGCCCGACCCCGCCTATCACGGCGCGGTGTGGATCGAGGCGGCGAAGCCCCTGGGGCCGATTGCCTATGTCCTGCGTGCCCGAGTGGTGCTGGAGCGCGACATTGGTGCCGCGCTGTCGCCGTTCAATGCGTTCCAGTTCATCCAGGGATTGGAGACATTGCCCCTGCGTATCCGTCAGCATAATGCGTCGGCGGCATTGGTCGCACGCATCCTGTCGGAGCATCCCGCCGTGTCGCGCGTCATCTATCCGGGGCTACAGGACGGGGACGCCCGGCGTCGCGCGGAACGCTATCTGACGGGGGGATACGGCGCTCTGGTCGGTTTCGAACTGCATGGCGGCGCCGAAGCCGGCAAACGGTTCATCGAGGCGCTGCAGCTTCTGTATCATGTCGCCAATATCGGTGATGCAAGGAGCCTGGCGATCCATCCGGCTTCGACCACCCATTCGCAACTGACGGCGGAGGAGCAACTGCGGACCGGCGTCACGCCCGGTTACGTGCGCCTGTCCATCGGATTGGAACATCCGGACGATATCATCGCCGATCTGTCGCAGGCGCTGGCGCGCGCGTGACGGTCATGGTCGCCGCTGAGAATGCCATCATCATCATCGGGAGACCATCATGAGCGGGCAGCGAAAGCTACATCTCGGCGCGTTCATGCGCCCGATCAGCATCCATACCGGCGCCTGGCGCTATCCCGGTGCCGCCCCGGACGCCAACTTCAATTTTCCGCTGCTGCGACGCTTCGCGCAGAGGCTGGAAGCCGCGAAGTTCGACGCGTTCTTCATGGCCGACCATCTGGCGGTACTGAACATGCCGGTCGCGGCGCTGAAGCGCAGTCATACCGTGACGTCCTTCGAGCCGTTCACTCTGCTGTCGGCGCTGGCTGGGGCGACCGAACGGATCGGACTGATCGCCACCGCGTCGACCACCTTCGACGAGCCCTTTCACATTGCACGTCGCTTTGCCTCTCTCGACCATCTCAGCGGCGGAAGGGCAGGGTGGAATATCGTCACTACCGCCAATCCGGATGCGGCGTTGAATTTCGGCTATGACGACGAAATCGACCATGACGAGCGCTATCGTCGCGCGCGGGAATTCCATGAGGTCGTGACTGGTCTGTGGGACAGTTTCGCCGACGATGCCTTCATCCGCGATGTCGAGGCGGGGATCTATTTCGATCCGGACAAGCTGCATGTCCTAAACCACAAGGGGAAATACCTGTCGGTGCGCGGACCGCTGAACATCGCGCGGCCAGTGCAGGGCTGGCCGGTGATCGTGCAGGCCGGCGCCTCCGAAGCCGGGCGGCAACTGGCGGCGGCGACGGCCGAGGTGATCTTCTTGGCCGAGCCGCGCATCGAGGCGGCGCGGGCGTTCGCCGCCGATATCCGTAGCCGCATGGTGGCGCTGGGACGCGATCCCGCGCATCTGAAGATCCTGCCCGGCGCCTTGACTGTAGTCGGGACAACGATCGAGGAAGCGCGCGCCAAGCGGGCCCATCTCGACAGCCTGGTTCACTACGACAGCGGCATTCATTCCCTGTCGGGGATGCTGGGCGTGGATGTGTCGCGCTATGATCCCGACGGGCCGCTGCCCGACATTCCGCCCACCAATGCCGGACAGAGCGGTCGCGAGCGCATTCTGGATTATGCACGGCGGGAAAACGCGACCATACGGCAGCTTGCCGCCCGTGCGGGCAGCTATGCCGGGCTTTCCTTCGTCGGCACACCGGAATCCATCGCCGACGAGATGCAGGACTGGCTGGAGAGTGGGGCGTCCGACGGCTTCAATATCATGTTCCCCTGGCTTCCCAGCGGCCTGGACGATTTCGTCGACCTTGTGGTGCCGGAACTCCAGCGCAGGGGGCTGTTCCGGCAGGATTATGAGGGCACGACCTTGCGCGAGCATCTGGGGCTGCCGCGTCCGGAAAACCGCTTCTTCCCTTCATCGTGACGCAGGATCGGAAAACACCAGCAGGCAGGGCGTTCGCCCCTGATCGGGCCGCGCGCGACATTCCGTCACTTTCGGCGCGCATTCCAGGGCGCGCTCGCGCCAGCGCCCGACCGGGGGAAAGGGCCCGCAAGCCTTCGCATCCTATAGCCGGGTTAGGTTGGACTCACGCCGTGCTGCGGGCGGGCCGCCGAAAGCGCGGAGACACGCCGTGGCTGCTGGTCGGGATCATGCTGCTGTCCCTGTTGGGGCAGCTCCTCCTTGATTCCCGCCGTCGCGCGGACGAAAGCGTCTGCGAAACGCTCTATCGCCTCACCGGAATCGTCATCACGCAGGACTGCGATCCATTCGGTGATGCCGGGGACGGAAGCCGTGACGTGAACGGTGGCACGGACATAATGGCGATGGAAGGCATGCCGATGGCTCACGTCGCTTCTGGCAGCCACGCGCCCCACCACCAAAACCATTCTTACGGCACCTGCCCGCTATGTCTCCTGCTGCATCTGACGGCGCTGGTGCCGATCGACGGAATGTCACCCATCGGCATGGTGCTGGGCTGGGTCGTCGTGCGCGCCCGTCTCCCGCAGCCGCGCGCCCCGCCCGCGCGCCGCCTCGTCGTCCACCAGCCGCGCGGCCCGCCGGACCGGCATGGATATGCCATGCCGGCGGATTTCGCACGCGTCTGGAGCAGATCGTGACGGTGGTGCCGCACCCCAGCCCGAAAGGATGCGTGGCAGGGTAGTGCCCCTGTGACGCCATCCCGTGAGACAGGGGGCGTCATCACCACATCACTCCCTGGTCCGGTACCGGTCACGTTCCCGATGCGCGCAGCGCACGGCGACGGACCGGGCCCGATTCCGTCGGTTTTCCCAAACCTCATCGCGAATCGGACGACCATGTATTCCATCATGCCCCACAAGGGCCGGCGCACGGCATGGCTGGCACGGGCCAGCCTGCTTGCTCTCTCCTCTGTCGTGCCTGCCGCCGCCTGGGCGACAAACGATACGGCTACACCGACCGCGCAGCCCGGTCACGGCACGAGGATCGGCGTCGCCGCCAGATCGCGCGGTGCCGACGACACGCCCGCCCAGCACCCCAGGGCGGTGCCCCCCGCCGCTCGCGTCACCGGGGCACCATCATCTCCAAGCGGTCACGGCACGCCCCCGGCGACAGAGCGGATCGACGTGACCGGCACCGCGGCGGCACCAGTCACGCGGAGGCTGGCCCTGCCGCAGACCGACGTGGGTATTTCGCAGGCCATGGCGGAAGCGACGATCAACCTGATCGACAGCGAGGACGCGCTGAAATACCTGCCCAGTATCAGCCTGCGCAAACGCAATGTGGGCGATACGCAGGCGACGGTGCAGACGCGGACCTGGGGCGTCAATTCCAGCGCGCGCAGCCTGGTCTATGTCGATGACGCGCTGATCAGCGCGCTGATATCGAACAACAATACCAACGGCGCGCCACGCTGGGGCATGGTGGCGCCGGAGCAGATCGAGCGGATCGACGTGCTCTATGGTCCATTCGCCGCCGCCTATCCCGGTAATTCCATGGGCGGCGTGGTGCAGATCACCACCCGCATGCCCGATCATTTTGCGGCAACGGTGCGCCAGACCGGGGCGGTGCAGAATTTCTCCTCCTACCGCACGCATGGCAATTATGGCAGTTCCAACACGGCGGTCACGCTGGGCGACCGCTGGGGCCGGTTTTCGTGGCTGATCAGCGGCAATCGCGAGGAAAGCCTGACCCAGCCGCTGTTCTTCGTCACGACCTCGGCCAGTCCGGTGGGGTCGATCGCGGCGCTGAGTAAGACCGGTGCGGTCGCCAATGTCGCTGGTGCGGGCGGATTGCAGCATGTGACGATGAACAACGCCACCGGGCGCTTCGCCTACGACATTACGGACTGGCTGCGCGCGACCTACACGATCGGCTACTGGACCGACGAGGCGGCGGCTCACGCGCAGACCTATTTGCGCACCGCGTCGGGGGCAGCGACCTTCGGTGGCGTCAGCGGCTTCGCCAACGATACCTACACGCTCGGAGCGGCGCACCTGTCGAACATGGTGACATTGCGCAGCAGCACGCATGGGCAGTGGGACGGCGAGGGTGTGTTCACCTCCTACGACTACCTGAATGACTGGCAGCGCAATCCGGCCGGCGTGCTGTCGGGCACAAATTTCACGACCGGCGGGTATATCACCCGCATGACCGGCACAGGGTGGAAGACGGCTGACGGACGCTTGATCTGGCGCCCGATCCGGGGACAGGAAGTCAGTTTCGGCGGCCATTGGGACCGCTACGTGCTGGACAATCCGACCTGGAATGCCGCCAACTGGCAGGTCTCACCCGCCACCGGCAATGGCACCCTGAAGGCGCTCGGGCACGGCGCGACGCAGACCGAGGCCGTGTGGGCGCAGGATGCGTGGCATTTCCTGCCGGCCTGGACGCTGACCGTCGGCGGCCGGATGGAATTCTGGCAGGCGTCGAACGGCTATAATCTGGCCGGGACGGTTGGCCGGGCGCAGCCGCGCGTGACCGACGCCCATTTTTCACCCAAGGCGACGCTGGCGTGGAACATCGACCCGCGCTGGCAGGCGAAGCTGTCGTTCGGCGAGGCGTGGCGCTTTCCCACCGTTTCGGAACTGTATCAGATCGTCGCGACCGGCCCGACCTATGCGGTACCGAATGCGAACCTGCGGCCCGAACGCGTGCTGTCCGGCGAGGCGGTCATCGAACGCCGCACCGCGGACAGCCTGGTCCGGCTGTCGCTATTCCAGGAAAACACGCATGATGCCCTGATCTCGCAGATGACGCTGATGAATCAGATCTATGTCACCACCAACCAGAATGTGACTGAAATCCGCAATCGTGGTGTCGAGTTCGTGCTCCAGAAACGCAGCCTGTTCGGCAGCGGCCTCGATCTGACGAACAGCGTCACTTATGTCGATTCCCGGATCCTGTCCGACCCTGGCTTCTCCAGCAGCAGCGGCACCACCGCGACCGGCAAGCACGTGCCCTATGTGCCGGCATGGCGTGATACGCTGCAACTGACGTGGCACGCGACGAAGCGGCTGGATCTGACCGGGGCGCTTCGGTACCAGGGCAAGATGTATTCGACGCTGGACAATACCGACCGTATCGCCAATGTGTTTGGCGCCTTCGACGCGTTCCTGGTCGCCGATCTGCACGTGCATTACGACCTGACAAAGGCCCTGACAGCGGATATCGGCGTCGATAACGTCAACAACGCCCGCTATTACCTGTATCACCCCTTCATGATGCGAACCTGGAGCGGTAGCATCAAAGCCAAATTTTGAGAGTATTACTGGTAATCGAACGGTCTTCGATGCTGGCATCTTACAAGACTCAAGTGATGGTGTCGCTAAGGACTGAGCGGTTGATCTGCCGCAGCGTGCGCCGTCATGCCGCGGAGAGCCGAGGCTGACTCTGGTCGATCGTTTACCGCCTCTGATCATGCCCGATTGAGCAAATGCAACCCGTGGGAACTCCTGTCCCATCGGCAACCGGCCACTCCTCGGATGCGGTTTCTCCATCTTGCCCGGACCGCCGGTTGTCTCATGGCTTGCGCTGATCGGCGGAGAGGCGGCTAGGGCGAGTGGCCGATAAAGTTCAACGAACGCGGATCGTATTTTTATTCAATAAACGTTGACGTGTGTTTCTTTTAATATACCATACGGAATGACATTATGTGGACACGCCCCCTTAGGGGAGTTGATTCCCGAAATGACTGGGATTGGTCGTATCTATGGTTGAGCCCGCCAAGGCAGTTGCGAAAGCATTTCGCGGACAACGCCAGTCCGTGCGTGATGTGGCCGCGACCTTTGCGCACCGTGCCGCGCATTTCGACCGAAGCGCGGTCTTTGCGCATGAAAATATACGCGACCTGTTCGATGCCGGCCTGCTGATCCTTCCGTGTGCCTCGACGGACTCGAGTGGCGAGGGTTCCCTGAGGCGTGCGCAGGAAATCATCGGGACTGTTGCGGAAGGTGACGCCTCGACGGCTCTGATTCTCGTCAACCATTACATGGTGCATGCAGCAATCTCCGCGCGGGTCGGATGGCCGGATCACCTCGCGCAGAAACTCGAAACCGAAAACCGGATCCGGGCCGCACTCATCAACGCGCTTCTCGCGGAGCCCGAACTCGGATCGGCCTCGCGAGGCGGTCTTTCAGGTGTAATCGCCTTAGAAACGCCTGAGGGCTTCCGGATTTCTGGCCGAAAAGCCTACGTGACCGGCATCCCTGCTTTGTCCTGGCTTTTGATTCGCGCTCGTACGGACGAGACATCGCCTCGAACTGGCCTGTTTCTCGTGCCCGCGCACGCTGACGGTATCCAAGTGGTGCCGAACTGGGATCACCTGGGAATGCGCGCCACACATAGCCATGAGGTCGTCCTCGACGATATTCTGGTGCCGCATGACCACGTAGTGACGTTGCAGGCGGCGGACGCCAGGGGAATTCTCGGGCACGTCCTGATGGTGTGGAATGCGGGACTTCTCGGCGCGTTGTATAACGGCATCGCACGTGCGGCCCTGTCATGGACCATCGCTTTTCTGCGCACCCGCACGCCGACCAATCTCGGAAAGCCGCTGGCCACTCTTCCCGCCGTGCAGGAAGCGATAGGTGAGATCGGAATCGCCCTTGACCTGAACGACGCGCTGCTTGCGAGCTATGCACGCGCCGTGGATCGAGACGAGGACGATATCGTCCAGCGGCTCGCAGCAGTCATCAAGCTCCAAATTGTCGATGGCGTTTCCGATCTGACGCACAAGCTGCTGGGCATCGCGGGCAACGCTGGCCTCAACCGCCGCAATCCGCTGGAACGATGTCATCGTGATGCGCTCTGCGGTCGCATACACGCGCCGCATGCCGAAATCGTTCGACGTCTCGCCGGACACCGCATTCTCTTGCCTGAAGACGAATAATCTAGCCATGACGAAGTCCATTACCATCGGCACGGGTCAGACGATCCCGCCGCCGCCATGGCCACGCGCGCCAACGGTCCACATCCGGGACGACGCGGAGGCACTCGCGGCCGCTCGGGCCGTAGCGGCTCTCGCGGCACCTGGCGCCGTGGAGCGCGACCGCCTCGACACCTTCCCAACAGCCGAGTTGGATGCCTATTCTGCCTCAGGGCTCTGGGGGGTTACGGTGCCGCGTAGCCACGGGGGTGCTGGGATATCCTATGCAACTTTGGGCCAGATCGCGCGGACAATCGCAGCCGTCGACTCATCGCTTGCCCAGTTGACTCAGAACCATTGGGCGACAGTCGCCGTGATCGCATCGTGCGGGGATGCGGCGCAACAGGACGACCTCTTTGCGCGCGTTCTCGAAGGCCGACGTTTTGGAAACGCTTTTTCCGAGAAAGGTGTATCCGATGTCGGCGCGCTCAAGACTCGCTTCGTCCAGGACGGCGACGACGTTGTGGTAACGGGCGTCAAACATTATAGCAGCGGCGCACTGGCGGCCGATCTCGTGCAGATCGTGGCACTCGACGATCAGGACGTGGCGTGGCTTGCGGTCGCGGAACGGGACGCTCCCGGCCTGACCGTCATCAACGACTGGGCTTCGTTCGGGCAGCGCGGTACGGGCAGCGGACAGGTCGTGATTGACCGCGTCCGCGTTCCGGCTAAGCGCCTGATCCCCGCGTGGCGCGCTTATCTCCCGGAAGCGCCCACCGCAGACAGTGCGATCTCCCAATTTATTCAGGCAGCGATCGATGCTGGGATCGCTGAAGGTGCGCTGGCGGAAACCGAGAAATTCGTTCGCACGCGCGCTCGACGATGGATTGATGCGCCGGGAGAACGCGCCTCGGACGATCCCTACACGATTCAGGCGATCGGCGGCCTGCATGCGCGGCTGGCCGCCGCGGTCGCATTGCTCGATATCGCGGGCAGGGCGATCGACTCGGCTGTCGCGGCACCAGACGCGGCAACCGTCGCGCACGCGCAGGTCGCCGTGGCGAAAGCGAAGATACTGTCGACGGAAATCGCGATCGAAGCCACGAATACGCTGTTCGCGCTTGGTGGCACCGCATCCACTGACCTGAACCTCGCACTTGATCGGTACTGGCGTAACGCGCGGACGCACACACTGCACGACCCCGTTCGATGGAAATATGCAATCGTGGGCGACTATTATTTAAACGGTCGCAATCCTCCCCTTCATCCGTGGAGCTGATCCGGCCATGACCGATCCACGAAAGAACAGTTCCGGCGCTCCGGTCGATTCCATCGACGACATCGCCGAACCGCCGCCCGCGCCTCGCCGGGCCATGACCAGGCGCCGGGCGTTGCTGGCGGGTGGTCTCGCGCTTGGCGCGGGGGGGCTTTTCGCAGCGGAACGGCACGGGAACGCCCCGCTGCCGCGCACGCCGGACGGCCTCAAGATCGTACGCCTGTCGTTGCCAGTCGAAGCACTGTGTGTTGCCCCCCTCATCATGGCGCAGGAGCAGGGATTATACCGCAAGCACGGCTTGTCCGTTGAATTCACGAACTGGACCGAGACACATTTCCTTCTCGAATCCGTGGCTACCGGCAAGGTCGATGTCGGGGCCGGGATGATCATGCAGTTCATCAAGCCGCTCGAACAGGGCTTCGATCTTCGGCTGGTGGCCGGAACCCATGGCGGGTGCATGAGGCTGGTGGGATCGCGCCGTCTGGGCATCACGCAGGATGTGAAAAGCCTGCGGGGCAAGCAGATCGGACTCGCCGATGCCAGCGGTTACGCCTACAACACCTTCGCGCTGCTGCTGAAGGACAACGGCGTCGATCCCCTGCGCGAGGTGACATGGCGTGTCTATCCTGCGCCGTTGCTGGAAGGCGCGCTCGAAAAAGGCGCGATCGACGCCTACGCGGGTTCGGACCCGCTCATGTTCATGGCCCAGAAGCGATCGAACGGCGATCAAGTCGATATCCTGTCGAACCTGTCCAAGCCGTGGACGGACCGCGTCTGCTGCGTCATCGCGGCCAGTGGCGCTATGCTGCGGCGGGATCGGTGTGCCGTTACCGCGCTGGTCGGCGCCATGATGGAAGCGTCCGAGACCTGTGCGGAGGATCCCGAACGCGTAGCGCGCGCCTTCCTGCGTTACGGCGCGGCCAAAGCACCCCTCGCCGACCTGGTGACGATCCTGCGCACGCAGACCCATCACATGCATCCGCTTGGACATGACCTGCGCGCCCAGGTCGCGGCCTATGCGGCGGAGCTAAAGACGGTCGAGGTCATGAACCCGGATCTGGACCCCGTGAAATTCGCGGACGCCGTTGTCGATGATTTCTCCGGTCGGAGCACGAATCATGTCTGATACACAGGCCTTGGCCGCCCGGGCCGGTGATACCTCGGCGCGCTGGGCCAGCCGCGTCTGGACCACGGGCGCATGGGCTGCGTTAGCCTGGCTCATAACCGCGGCGGTCACATTCGGCGTGCGCGGACAGGTTCTTACGCCGCCGCACGGGCTCGTCGCGAGGCTTGAACTCATTCTGGCTGCGACTCTGTTCGTCGCGAGTGTCGCATTTGCCGAGCGCGATCCCCTGAAGGTCCGGCCGCATGGACGCCGCATCGTGGCGTTGGCGTTCATCGTTCAGGGCTGGGAAATCGTCACGGCGAAGACGGGCTGGCTCCCGTTGCCCTTCTTCCCGTCGCCGGAAGCGGTATCCAACGTCTACCGGACGGATATGCCCCGCCTCCTCGACAGCGCGTTCCATTCCCTGCTGATCCTGGCGCCCGGCTTTCTCATTGGTGCCTTGGTCGGCATAGTCTCCGGGATCGCGATGGGATGGTCCCGGGAAGCGCATTACTGGGGGCATCCGGTCGTGCGCGTGCTTGGCCCCCTTCCGGCGCTGGCGTGGCTTCCCGTTGCGCTGTTCGCATTTCCCACGATCTATGCGGCAAGCGTGTTTCTGGTCGCACTTGCGACGGCGCTTCCCGTGGCGGTGCTGACGACATCGGGTGTCGCGCAGGTTGATCGGAGATTGTACGACGTCGGCCGTACGTTGGGCGCCCCGTCCAAGTTCCTGATTCGTACGATCGCCATTCCCTCCGCGCTGCCGCATATTTTCGTCGGGCTGTTCATGGGGCTGAGCGCATCCTTCGCGGTTCTGATCTTCGCGGAAATGGTCGGGGCAAAATCGGGTCTTGGCTGGTATCTCCAATGGGCGCAGGGCTGGGCGGCCTACGCCAATCTCTATGCGGTCCTGGCCCTGATGTCGGCCCTGTTTTCGGGCTTGATCGCCATTCTCTTCATCGTGCGCGGCCGCGTTCTACGTTGGCACAAGGATATGGTGCAATGGTAGATCCAAATCCGACGAATGCCGGCACGCCGATCCAGATCCGGGGTGTCAGCCACTGGTTTGATGCGCGTCTGGCAAGATTGGCGGTACTCGACGACATTACTTTTACCGCGCACGCAGGCGAGACGATCGCGCTTCTGGGGCCGAGTGGGTGCGGAAAATCGACGCTCCTGCGCTTGATTTCCGGTCTGGAGCTTCCCCGTTCCGGGCGTATCGGTGTCGATGGCGTGCGTGTCACTGGTCCCGATCCGTCAAGGCTGTTGGTGTTCCAAGATCCCCTCCTTCTTCCCTGGAGAACGGTCCGGGGCAATGTCGCATACGGGTTTCAGGCGCGGGGTTTGCGCGAACCTCAGGCGCGCGTCGCGGAGGCGATTACCCAGGTAGGGCTTGACGATTTCGCGAATTCCTATCCCCACGAACTCTCGGGCGGAATGGCCCAGAGAGCAGCGTTCGCGCGTGTTCTTGCACAAGATCCGCGAATTCTTCTGTTGGACGAGCCGTTCGGTAAGCTCGACTCTCTGACGCGCATGACGATGCAGAATGAATTGCTGTCTCTCGCCCGCAGGCGCGGCTTCACCATCCTACTCGTGACGCACGATGTCGAGGAGGCACTCCTTCTGGCGACACGAGTGATCGTTTTTTCGAAGCGGCCGGCTCGGGTTATCGAGGATCTCTCTGTTCCGATGCCGTTTCCGAGGCTGCGTGATCAGGGAGCATTCGTCGAGCTTAGGCGCTCCCTTCTTCGTGCCTTGGGACACGGCGAAGAGTTCGCCGCATGATTGGCAGAGACCGAATAGCCCGAAACGCGGAACGATGTTTGCAAGCCGCATCAAAATCTTGATTGAAATGGCCGGCAGAGGGCCGGCTTGCGCCTATTCGACACGAGAGCACCCCTAGAATTATGAAAAAAGTCAGCAAGATATCATTGTCGGTTCTGCTTCTGGGATCGGCGTCGATTGAGAGTTTCGAAAGTGGGCGCGCGCAAACCGCCGCCGGCCCGCGCTCCAAGGTTCATCATCACCACCAGCATGCGACTACGGCCGGGCCCGGGAAAACTCTAGCTCCGCCCGCGGGACAACCGGCCGTCGTTCATGCAGTCAACGCGGGCGGACATGTCGGCAGCGCCGATTCTGATGATATGAGCGGAATGTACATGGGCGGTGCACGGGCATCAGACGCCGAGCAAATCAACGTCCGTGGATCGCGCGTTTCTCCCATCCGACGAGCGGCTGCCCGTCTTCTATCCGTTCCAGGCGGGACCAACATCATCGACGACAAGATGGTACTAAAGCAGCGCAATGCGACATCCGCCGATCTGCTAAGTTACCAGCCCGGCGTTTACGCCCAGGCGCCAGCCGGCTCAGACGACATCCGCCTGTCCATTCGCGGCTCTGGCCTGCAGGTTGGTGCCAATGCGACGCGCGCGGGTGTCATCGTCTTGTTCGACGATCTTCCGGCAACCACGCCTATCGGCTCGTTCAATGAGTTGATGGAGCCTCTCGGCATTCAATATACGGAAGTAGATCGCGGTGGAAACGGTTTCGACCGGGGTTCGCTTCAACTCGGCGGTCTCATCGATTTCCACAGTTATACCGGCTACGATGCGAAGGCGTATCAGGCACGTGTCGAGGCGGGCAGTTTCGGTTATGTGAAGGAACAGCTTTCTTCTGGGAAAGTCATAGGAAAGTCTGACTACTATGTCAGTGTGACGAACTCCTATCGCGCGGGTTATCAGGATCAGACGAAAGCCACGTCATTCGGCATCAATTTCAATTACGGTTATCGTTTCAACGACTCTGTTGATACGCGGTTTTTCTTCCGCTATCGGCAAACTTATGAAGGCAACCCGTATTACCTGACGCGGGCGCAGGTAGCTCAGAATCCTCGGCAAGCGCAATATCCTTACAATACCTGGGATACCTATACGATCGAGCCCGGGACAAAGTATTTTGGCGACAGGACGACCATCCGTATCGACGACGCCTCTCGTGTGGTGGTCGGCGCGACGTATATCGATGCGCCGATGGACCATCAGCTCGGAAACACAGCATCGATCTATAACAATTTCTATCTGAGCGGAGTCCTGAACTATATCCGCAACGACACGGTGTACGGCCATAAGTCGGATACGACCGCCGGCCTTTATGCAACCGGGGACCTGCCCGGAAGCGATTTCCTGAACGTGGTCCGCCGTGAAGCTGCCTATCCGGGCGTCCCTCTTGGCACACTTCTGAACAAACAAAGACTGGGCGGCAGCAGCACTGTCTTTCACGTCAGCAACAATACAGAAATCGTCAGGAACCTTTGGCTTACGGCCGGAGGCGCATTGAGCTACGACCCTCGGTCAGGTTCGGTGGTCTATCCTGTTCGCAACCACTTCAGCACGACCCCGTTGAATTTTGCGCCACGCGGTGGTTTCCGCTATCAGGTGACACCGGATATCCGCCTCTATGGCAATGTAACCCGCAGTGTGCAGTCCGCACAGGATTGGCAATATCTCTCGGGTTCGCTGTACAGCTCCGGATTGGCGAAAGGCCTGACGGAGACATGGCAGAAACTGAAAGTACAAACAGCAACGACGTTCGAGGTCGGATCCGAAGGATCGTATAAAGGGCAACAATGGAGTTTGTCCTATTATCACTCGGCTGTGCGCAATGAGCTGTTGTCTGCGGTTACTCCTGTTTCCCAGCTCTACAACAGCGCCGTATTCACGAACGCCTCACCAACGACGCATCAGGGGGTAGAGGCCGGGCTGACGGGAACTCTGTATAAGTGGAGGGGCAACTCTATCTCTTACATGCAAGCCTATACGTGGTCTGATTTTCACTACAATCATGATCCTGTATTTGGACACAATCGCCTTCCGGGTGTGCCGGTTCATTACTATCAGGGTGAATTGCACGCCGATTTCAAGAATGGGTTTTACACCACTCTGGATATCGAGGCCGCGTCGGCGATTACCGCCTCTTACGACAACAAGGCCCGGACGGCTCCTTATCATATCTACAGCTACACGCTCGGGTATCTCTGGCCGAAAAAAGATCGCCGTGTTTATCTTCAATTCCACAATCTGGCGAACAAACATTATGCGATGGGCGTCGTTCCCGTCTACAAGGCCACTAACGGTGACGCGGCTGCTGAGCTGGTTGGGGACGGATTCGGTATATTCGCCGGTGTGGACGTAGGCTTTAACTAAAAAAACGGGTGCCTTCCAGAGCCCCTCTTACTTTGCTGGAGGCATAGGTTCTGGGCGCACGGCGAGGCCTTTTGTTTCTTATGCTATTTTTGTGTGGTGATGAGCTATGGAGCAAACTGGGTGATGGCGTTTTGAGAGGGTGGCGTATCGTGGCGGGTGCCGAGCCTGCCTGAACCTCCAGCAAGGAGCGATACGCTATGGAAGACGATAGCCCGATCACCCCGCTGCCGCAGCGGGGAGCGATCATTGATCCATTGACCGAGATTGCCCGCGACGGGGCACGACAGATGCTGGCACTGGCGCTTAAGAACGAGGTAAACGAGTTCCTCGCCCTGCATTCCGATGAGCGCCTTGAAGACGGTCGGGCACGTGTGGTGCGGCATGGCGGTGGGCCGGAGCGGGTGATCTAAACAGGTATTGGCCCGCTCCCGGTATCGCGCCCGAAGGTCCGGGACCGCGCGTCCGACGATGCCGGGGCGGAGCGGATCCGTTTTTCCTCGGCGATCCTGCCGAAGTGGGCACGACGAACCCGGAGCCTCGATGCCCTTCTCCCGGTGCTCTACCTGCGCGGCGTTTCGATGGGCGATTTCCAGGAGGCGTTGACGGCTCTGCTGGGCCGCGAGGCGCCGAACCTGTCGCCGGGGGTGATCGCGCGCCTGACCGCAGGCTGGCAGGAAGACTATGATCGTTGGCAACGGCGCGATCTGTCTGCCCGGCACTATGTGTATATCTGGGCCGATGGCGTCTATCTTCAGGCGCGTATGGAACCGGCCGCGGAATGCATGCTGGTCGTGATCGGCGCGACCCCGGAAGGAAAGAAGGAACTACTCGGCTTTCAGGTCGGCGTGAGGGAAAGCACGCAGAGCTGGCGCGAACTGCTGGTCGATCTCAAGGCGCGCGGCCTGGGCATCGCCCCGGAACTGGCGGTCGGCGACGGGGCGCTCGGCTTCTGGAAAGCCCTGGACGAGGTCTTTCCCCGGCACGCGTCATCAGCGCTGCTGGTTTCACAAGATCGGCAATGTCGTGAACAAATTTCCAAAAGCCATGATCCCGGCCGTCAAGTCCGACCTGCGCGACATTCATCATGCCGAGACGCGGGCAGCGGCAAAGGATGCCATGGCCGTCTTCGCAGAGAAATATGGGGCCAAATATCCCGCGGCCGTCAAATGCCTGCAAAAAGACGCGGACGCGCTGCTGGCCTTCTACGATTTTCCCGCCGAACACTGGGAGCATTTACGCACATCCAACCCGGTCGAGAGCGTCTTTGCCACCGTCCGGCACAGAACGGAGCGGACCAAGGGCGCGCTGCCGCAGAAAACCGCCAGGCTGATGGTCTTCACCCTTGTGCAGGCCGCGTCGACAACATGGCGGCGGCTTCAGGGCGCAAACCTGTTGTCTCGCATCATTGAGGGCGTCATCTTTACCAACGGCGTCGCCGCACCCGACGCCACAACACAGAACGCCGCCTGATCACAACGCGTCACCCAAATTCGTGCATAGCTCTGTGGTGATCGAGCCGCTCCTGCCCGTCACTGCTCTGCATCCGAGAGGCGGACGCCCGTGTGTGCTCGATCGCCGACGTTGACTGAGATTCTGTTCGTCCTGCTGAAGGGCACTCCGTGGTAGATGCTGCCGGGCGAGATGGTGTGCGGCTCGGGCGTAACTCTCTTGCGCCGTTCCCTGCTCCTGCGTCTGGCGGGGGCCGACGATAGGCGAACCTGCATCGTTATTTGCTCACGCGATAGCACTGAACGGGGCCGGATTGACGATAGCCGAGTTGCAT
>Ga0157365_10000337_pt1 | contig 20536 bp, 23 predicted proteins | sample AttsexASBM3_FD_111478 | JGI IMG/M metagenome (GOLD analysis project Ga0157365, IMG submission 111478) | Fungus gardens microbial communities from leaf cutter ant in Ribeirão Preto, State of São Paulo, Brazil - Atta sexdens ASBM3 | ecosystem: Host-associated > Fungi > Mycelium > Unclassified ... | reverse complement strand
GCCTCTCTTGGCAACGCCATTTCGCGACATACGCATCGTCTCCGCGCCTTCGCCCAATGGAACGTCGCGACAACTCTCGTTGCTTGAAAATCCAGACAGTCGTCTTCGCATACCTCTCATCAGATAACGTGACATTACCGGCATAGGTCACAAACACACCAATCTGACAGTTCGTAATCTTGACCGCTGATCCCGTGTATTGGCGACCGACGCCACTTGATACAATACCCTTCTTGAGAAACCCGGCTTCATCAATGACCTGCATTACGTCGGTCTCATCCAGATGTTCGGCGACATAATCTTCGAACTAAGCCGCCAAAAGCGCTTCGCCGAAAGCGTCCTTAGACGAGAAGTAGTGGTAGAATGACCCTTTCGGAACACCCGCGGACTTGAGCACTTCGTTCAGCCCCACGACCGAAAACCCTTTCCCCGCCATGATACGCTGACCGGCGTCAAGGATGGTTGTTCAGGCGGCAGATCCTTCATGTATGGCTGTGTTGCTCATGGCATTCTATCTACTTAGAATTAGACCGATCGGCTACAACAAGAGCACGATCGCGGCTTTTTTTGCCTAGCATCGCATCATACGAAGCCGAGCGATGTCACGCCGCCATCGACTGGCAAATCCACGCCGGTGATATAGGCGGCGTCATCTGAGGCAAGGAACAGAGCTGCGGCGGCGATTTCCTCTTGGCGTTCAACGCGCTTCAGCGGCACGCGCGACGCAATCTGGCTTTCCATAGCCTGAAGCTTGTCGCCAGTCGCACCTGTCATCTTGGTCCAGATTGGCGTCACGACAGGACCTGAGCTGATCGTGTTCACGCGGATACCACGCGAAGCAAGTCCCCGGCGAAACTGCGGCCGAAGGCCCGCAACCCGGCCTTGCTCGCGGAATAGACCGCGCGATTGGGCACGGCCATCGTATGGGCGATGGGAGGCGATCAGGATCATCGATCCCCCCTCAGGCATCAGATTTTGGGTTGGGAACAGATGGCTTGCGGCATGATGTCCGGCTCCCGTGCTGCGCGGGCGAAGGCCGTGGAGCAGACCCCATTCGAAAGGCTCGTTGCTGAACTCAACGACCTGAGCGGAGCGTTTCGCGCTTGGTGGCCGAGTGCGGTGTGCACGGTTTCGATGAGGGCAGCAAGCGCCCGCGTCATCTGACACGGGGCCATATAGCCTTGTGGCTATGAGTCAGACTGATAGGATAACACCACGCCTGAATACCCCCTAGTGAACAACCTCGGTGCATAAAAAGAAGTTCCGAACGCAGTACGGTCACTCCCGGATATTCCTACTAAGCGGGAACGGTATGGGGCTTGCCATCAGGCGGAGCGCGACGGCCACCTCTCCGGCCTGACCCTCGTCCGATCGGGCACGTGCGGTTGTGCCAAAGGCTGCCTTGTCTCTCGTCCGATTACAGTTTCGACGCGTAAGCGTCGGCAATAGCTGGACACTATATCGTTTGAGTCGAATTTGATGGGGGGGGGCTGATAGTGTTTGAACGGCAGGTTACAACGGTTGTTCCTTCTCGGAAAATCCTGTTTTCATCTCATAAAAAATGAAACACCGTTGAACGGTTTTCGACGGGCTGATGCAGTTCAATGATATTACAACGTTCTATAACAAGCTGACACAACCTTCTTCGCTGCCGTTCAACTCGTAGCAACTGTCAGAGGACTTGACTTACAACACGCCCTACTCCGAACGCAGGCGGCATATTTTTTGCGAAGGACTCGCAACATCATAAAGTTGCACGGTTTCTTCTCTCTCTCTTCGCAACCTCTCAGCCCGAGCTTGGTTTGATGCGTAAGGCTTCTGCCAACCTAAAACCAATTTACGTGCGAGGATGCCATGTCACTCAACATCAACGGCCAGTCGGTCGCAACGCCAATCGACCCGCGTGTCTCTCTGCTGGATATGCTGCGCGAACAGCTTCATCTGACCGGAACGAAAAAAGGCTGTAATCAGGGCGCGTGCGGTGCGTGCACGGTCCTGGTGGATGGAGAGCGCGTCTTGTCCTGTCTGTGTCTTGCCGTACAGTTCGACGGACGGGCCGTCACCACGATCGAAGGCCTGGCCTCAGCTGACGGGCTGCACGAACTGCAACGCGCTTTTATCGAGCAAGATGGATTCCAGTGCGGCTACTGCACGCCGGGGCAGATCTGTTCGGCCATTGGTATGGTGGCAGAAGCCAAACGCGGTGTGCCAAGCGTCATATCCGCCGATTTAACAAGTGAGACTGTGATGCTGGACCATGACGAACTGCGCGAACGCATGAGCGGCAATCTCTGCCGATGCGGCGCACATAACGGCATCATGGCAGCGATTTCCGCAATAAGTGCGGAGTGCCCGAAATGACGCCATTCACCTTTAGACGCGCCATCAACTCTGCCGATGCCCTCACGAGCGGGGCCATGTCCGGGGCGAAATATCTCGGCGGCGGGACGAACCTCATTGACCTGATGCGAGAAACCATCGAAGCGCCCACCGCTCTGGTCGATCTGACAACCGTGGCTACTTCCATTGATGTCCGGGCAGATGGCGGCGTGATGATCGGGGCAGGGGTCCGCAATACCGCTTTGGCCGAACATCGGGCGATCCGCATGCACTATCCGGTGTTGTCGCGCGCCATCCTTGCCGGAGCTTCGGGTCAGATACGCAATATGGCAACTGTCGGCGGCAATATCCTGCAGCGCACGCGCTGCACGTATTTTTACGATGCGGAAGGATCGCGCTGCAATAAGCGCACACCTGGTTCGGGCTGCGACGCGATTGGCGGTTTCAACCGGACGCACGCAATCCTGGGTGCCTCGTCCGCGTGTGTGGCTACGCACCCATCGGACATGTGTGTCGCGCTTGCTGCGTTGGATGCAATTGTTCACGTGCAGGGGCAGTCCGGGACGCGCACTATCCCTCTTACCAACTTGCATCGACTACCTGATGAAACGCCTGAGATCGAGACGGTTCTGCTGCCGGGTGACATGATCACCGCGGTCGAGTTGCGACCGTTTAGCTCCAGCGCGCACTCAATGTATCGGAAGGTGCGGGACCGGTCGAGCTACGCCTTCGCGCTGGTATCAGTAGCGGCGGCCCTCGATCTGGCAGACGATGGTAGCGTCCGCGATGTCCGCATCGCGTTGGGTGGTGTCGCGGCGAAGCCATGGCGGGCATGGCGGTCCGAAGCCGCTCTGAAAGGAGCAATCCCGAATGTAGACACGTTGCGCTCAGCAGCAGAGGCTGAACTGGCCGATGCAGCGCCCCTGCACGACAATGGCTTTAAAATCGAGCTTGCACGGCGCACGATGGTCGCGGTGCTCGGCTCCCTCACGGGGACAGGATCATGAGCGGGATCAAAGGTGCGGTTCAGAGCGTGCTGCAGACCGTAACGAAAAAAGCTATAGAATTGGCTCCAGATCGCTGGGTCCCCGGCGGTGTCCCCGATCCCCTGATCCGCGCGCAGCATGGGCTTATCGGCACCCCGGTTTCACGGGTGGACGGACCGCTTAAGGTAACCGGAAAAGCGCGTTTCGCGGCGGAATTTTCGCCGGACGGCATGGCCTACGGCGCGTTGGTTTACAGCACCGTCGCCAGAGGACGAATCATCAGTATCGATACCACAGAGGCCGAAGCTTCAGACGGCGTCGTTCTGATCATGACGCATCACAACGCACCAAAAATGAAGGCACCCGCCAAATTCCTCGCGCAGCCCAAAGGCGCAAGCGGCGACGATTTGCCTGTCATGCAGGACGACCAGATTCATTGGAACGGCCAGCCGGTTGCCCTTGTCCTCGCTAACACACAGGAACAGGCGGATCACTCCGCCGCGCTGATTCGTGCACGTTATGAGGTCGAAAGTTCCACTACGGCGTTTGGTTATGCCCGATCCGTGGCCCGACAGCCCGACAGTGTTCTCGGTCAATCACCGGAGTTGAAAATTGGTGACGCCGAGGCGACCTTCGCAGCTGCACCACACCGCGTGGACCTGATGTTTCGCACCCCGCTGCACAACCACAATGCCATTGAACCGCATGCAGTGACCGTGGCATGGATCGGTGACGATCTGAGGGTGCATGATGCGTCACAGGGCGTTGTGTTCGCAGCGTGGACGCTGGCAGATGTGTTCGGACTGGACGAGACACAGGTGCATGTCACCTCGCCTTATGTGGGAGGTGGTTTTGGCGGCAAGACTCTGTGGCAGCACCATATCCTCGCCGTCGCAGCCGCCAAACTTGCTGGGCGCCCAGTGCGACTGGCCCTTTCGCGTGAGGGCGTTTATCGCGTGGTGGGCGGACGCGCGAGCACCGAGCAGCGCGTAGCGATCGGCGCGCAATCTGACGGAAAGTTCGACGCCATCATCCATACAGGTGTCTCGGCAATGGGTCGCCATTCCGCGTTGCCGGAGCCGTTCACGCTGGCCACACGTGCGCTGTATGCCGCCGACGCTTTCATGCTGAATATCGCGGCGGCCGAGCTGGACATGCTGTCGAACACCTTCATGCGGGCACCGGGCGAATCCGTTGGCACGTTCGCGCTTGAATGCGCGATCGATGAGCTGGCCGAACAACTCGGGATGGACCCGATCGCGCTGCGCCTGCGCAACGAGCCGCAGAACGATCCGACCGAGCGCACACCGTTCTCTTCCCGCAATCTTATCGAGGCCTATCGCATGGGGGCAGAGCGCTTCGAGTGGTCGGCCCGGGCCAAAGACCCTGGAACTCGGCGTGAGGGCGAATGGCAGGTTGGGTTGGGCGTTGCCTCCTGCACCTATCCCTATCACCGGATGCCGGGTGGGGCTGCGCGCCTGAGACTGACCCAGGACGGCCGGGCGATTGTGGAAATCGCTGCGCAGGATATGGGCATGGGCACCGAGACGGTGCAGGCTCAGATCACGGCTGAACGGCTCGGTCTGCCGATGGATCGCGTGTCCTTTTCATACGGGGACTCGCGTCTGCCCGGCGTTGTTCTGGCCGGGGGATCGCAGCAGACCGCAGCGATTGGTGCTGCCGTTATTGCGGCCCAGAACGCGCTTTTTACCAAATTGCTTGAACTGGCGGGTAACGATTCTCCACTTGCCGGCCTCAGCGCCGACGCGGTGGGCGGGATTGATGGCTGTCTGGTCAAGCTGGACGATGCGTCGTGCCGAGAAAGTTACGTCTCGATCCTTCAACGTGCCCAGCACGATGAGATCAGCGCTGAGGCGACTTCATCGCAGCCTGAGGAAACGACGCACTGGTCGATGCATTCCTATGGTGCGATGTTCTGCGAAGCTCGCGTTAACGTCGTGACCGGAGAAGTGCGCATCAGCCGATTCCTCGGCTCATTCGATTGCGGCCGGATCATGAACCCTAAGACGGCGTCCAGTCAGTTCCGTGGAGGCATTATCATGGGGCTTGGCATGGCAATGATGGAAGAAACGCAGATGGATCCGCGCAGTGGCCGGATCATGAACCCGAGCCTCGCTGAATACCATGTGCCGGTTCATCTCGATGTTCCGGAGATCGATGTGATCTGGACCGACATTGCAGATCCGCATGCGCCGATGGGCGCGCATGGTGTGGGTGAAATTGGTATAACTGGCGTTGCCGCTGCGGTCGCGAACGCAGTGTATAACGCAACCGGAAAACGCGTGCGCGATTTGCCGATCACACTCGACAAGTTATTATAATAATGCCGATTAACGTCATTAAGGACGTGAATGCATTGGCGCTTATTTTTCCGGTAAGTTAAATAAATTTTTACACCGCTCCGACCGTTTGCTTGGCAAACTTTCGGGAACCCGTTGGCTTCTGATAGATCTTATACACGACGCTGCATTGTTATGGGCTTTGTATAGTACAGAAAGGAGTGCGCCTCGCGCACGGCTTTAGCAGAAAGTGCGCACTAAGGATTTCCAGCAAGTGTGATCGGCCAGTGCGCGAAGGTTGGTGGTCGGACCGCCCAATGAACGGCTTATGGCTTGGCCCTCTCCCTCTTTTCCCGCCAGTGGTGCAGCAGTGAGCCTTCAGGGCAAAGCCTCGATCTGGAGTTCAATGTGCGGGTCGTCTGCTTGAGATAAGACCTGAAAAATCCGTGTCCAGACGGCTCTCGCAGCCTGACGCTAGAAACGGTTGTAGAGTACCTTGCGCCGGGGCCGCATGCGCTTGGTGCTTCCTTCCATCCGAGCGCCAGACCACAAGAAGAATCTGGATAATAACGCTGATAACCCGCTTATCATCTACTCGACCGCGATGCTGTAATTGCCATCAGTCCACAGCACGTCGGCGTATCGGCGACTCTCTATCATGTCCGGTCGTGGCGCACCTGAAGACAGAGTGCGGGGCAGCACAATCCGCACGATGAGGCCGCATGGGTTCGCATCGAGCAGCGCCATGTGCCCCTGATGTCGGCGAACGATTTCAGCAACGATCGGCAGACCGAGACCAAGATTTCCGGCGCAATCGACGCGCTCCGGAACCTTTCGCGTATCTCGCAGCAGTGCCGCCCGTCGTTGCTGTGAGGGAATCCCGGGGCCATCGTCGCTGACCTCAAGGATGATCTCGGAATTGTCTTCGCGCATAGTGACAGACACATTATTCGCATACCGGCATCCGTTTTCGATCAGATTTCCGAGTGCCCGCGTCATGGCCAATGGTTGGCAGCGTAAGAGGATCGGGTAATCGGTCACGTTCCGTACCGGGCGGTCCACGGCGACGAAGTCGGCGCTCACCTCCTGCGCGAGGGCTGCGAGGTCGACGACTTGCCATTCTTCCGTCTCGTCATACCCGCGGAACATCGACATGGCGTTGTCCAACATGCGCTTCATGAGGTTTATGTCCCGTTTCATACCCTCCCTTTGCGTATATTCGTCACCCATTTCTGCGCGCAACGCGAGGCGAGTCAAAGGCGTGCGAAGATCATGCGCGACACCCATAAGGGCACAGATCCTTGCCTCGCTCGATCGGGCGAGACGTTCCTGAAGCGCGTTGAATGCGCGGATAACGCCTCGAACCTCGGATGGCCCTGTCTCACTGATCGGTGCGGGTCGATCCTGAGCTTCGTACTGCGAAACGGCGTCCGCCAATAGTCCCAGAGGGCGGCGGATGGACCATGCTGACCATAACAGCAGCACAGCAGTACCGGCAGCAATCGTTCCGATCCAGAGCGCAAAGGGCAACGTCGCCAACATCATACCCGGTCCGCTGGCACGGGCGTAATTACGGACAAGAAAAGTTACCCTTGGGACGTCGAAGCTGACATGGGTAAATCCTGGCCGCCAGCCGTCACTGGCGCAATTCATGACGAGGGGGGCCGGGATCGCAGGCATCTCCAGTGAATAGAGCGCGCGCCTCAGGGACCGTGTCGCGAAAACGTCCGTGGCTGGCCGACAAGGCGTGTCGCCATTAAGGAAGACGATCAGGTCGGGCGTGGAGAGTGACGATGCGATAGCGGACTGGTTCGGCGCCGGAATCGCCTTGATCGCACGGAGCGTAGTGGCGATGCTGATGGCGTCGGGCCACGGACCGGGTGGGGGCACCGGTTCCTTAGTACGTAGTGTCAGGAACGCCGTTGCCGCCATTGCCAACATGACGACCGAGCTTCCGCCGAGCAGAAGCGCCATTTGCCCACGCAGAGATGCTGGCCGAGGAACTCTCATGCGGGGGTACTCCAGCCCATGCTCCGGTAGCAGACAAGAACTTCGCGCGTGATGGCGCTGGCCGCATTGTGCAGATTGGCATCCGTTCCCTGCCGTCGGCCGAGAAGCAGATTGAGGCCGCCCCCGATCGCCATGTGGATCGGGACGGCCGTTCCGAGCGTCACCGCCGCGGGCACGATCAGGCCGGGCTTGCGGCCGCTATCGACGTGGATATCGAAGGCGGTCGCCGGCGCGCGATCGACGCGGCGCGGATCGTCAAGCCGGATATGGGCTGCGAGCGTCGATCGTCCCGCACCGAAACCGATCATCGTGCGTTCCATGGCGTTACCCGGATCTACGCGCGCAAGCGTTACACGTAATATGGGGTATGCCGGATCCGAGATACCGGGCATCTGCAATGCAGCGGGAATTCCCGCCTTCCGTAAAGCCGGGATCAGACCGGATGCCAGGGTGGCGTCTGCCTGGGAGATCGTGGCGTCCGGTCCCGTCACTGCGACGAATACCACGTCCGGCGGGGGAAGGGCGGCGAACGGAACCACGGCGCCGGGCTGGCGGTGGCTGACCGTGGCATCTGCACAGCCACCGAGGACCAGCAATGTCAGCATGCTGGTGACTTTGGCGAATGTCGTGCCACGGATCACTGGGGTGAAATGCGCGTGTGTCATGCCGTTGTTACGGTCTGTAAAGCGTGCTCCCCCGGTTGCCGCGAAAAAAAATACGGTGTTGGAGAATTTTGGTTTGCTGGTGGGGGATGATCGATAATCCGCCGTATCATCGCAAACAGCGGACACGGCGGAATGGCATGACAGGACGGCGCTTCAGCAGGGGGATCGGCGTGCTGCTTGCCGAGTGCGCGGCTCCAGGCCACACAGCGGCAGGATATCGGTCGATGGCAGATGAGCGTCGGCGCTATGGCGAGGCGTCTGATGACGACCTTTTGCGGTGGTCGGGAATGGGGGATCGTGACGCATTCGATCAGATCGTGCTCAGGCACGGCCCGTATGCGCTGCGCACGGCCTGTCGCCTAACGCGCAATGTCGATGCAGCAGAGGATCTGGCGCAGGACGCCTTCGTGCGGGCATGGAATCATGCGCGCAATTTCGACAGTTCGCGGGCTCGGTTTGCCACCTGGCTCTACCGGGTCATCGTTAATCTCAGCATCGACCTTGCCCGCCGGAAGCAGCCGGAGCCGCTGCCTGAGGGATTCGATATGACCGATGACCGGCCGTCCGCTGAATTCTGTCTGAACGCCATACAGGAACAGCAGGCACTCGCCACAGCGCTTCGGGCGGTACCCCCGAGGCAACGTGCGGCGATGGCGCTGGTGTATGACGAAGGTCTGTCCGGCGCGGAAGCTGCGCGCCGGATGGGGCTTTCTGCCAAGGCGGTAGAACGGCTGCTCGCGCGGGGACGGGCGTTCCTGCGGGAGGCGTTGGGAGGGGATGGACGTCCGGGAGGGGGGAAAAGCCCGTGATCACGCAGAAAAGATTCCGTTATTTGGCGGGATGCTACGGCGCAGACCTCTCCCGCTGATCTATAGCCGATCGTGAACTGGGGGAGACCTTTCTCGTGCAGTTTCCGGAGGCCCGTATCTGCGTCATCGAGGGGGTAAAGCACCTGTTTTCATGCGTGTTCTGCAGGATGTGACGTCCCGGCTCGATGCAAAGGACACGAGGGCTTTCCGCACAGTATTGCGCCAGGAAGCGCCACACTATGCTCAGGCACAGGAAAACCTCGCGCGGGCCCGCACGGAAATCGACTGTCAATTGCTGGCGCCGCAATTCGACCCGGTGGCGACATGCGCCGCCATGCAAAAATGGCGGTCCGCATGGAATGTCTTCGGCGGCAAGTTCAGTGACGCTCTGGTCGAGGCCATGGGCCGTCTGTCTCCAACGGGACGGCATGCACTGGTCAATGCCACACCACACCAGCGGTCGGATCTCTGATCCATTTTTTGACGAGGACGGATACCGCTGAAACGCCTGATCCGGGGGACGCCGATCCGTCGTCCGTAGAACGAATGGTCGCCAGCGCGACTGTGGTTTCTACCTCAACCTTGGTGGGTCAGGCTTTATGTTTCAAAGACAATTCTCTACGCGCACACCACTCTTCTCTCACGGGCGTACCGTGATCTCCTTACTTGGGGCCCTCATGCTTGCGGCATGCACGTCGCCTGCTCCGGTCGCACCGAGTTTCACGGTCATGCCCCGTCCTGACGAAAATTTTGCGACGTTCCAGAAAAATGATGCCCAGTGCCGTCTCTATGCACAGACGCAGACGGGCGAAGCGCCGTCGCAAGGCGCGGCATCGAGCGGTCTCAAAAGCGCCGTTCTAGGCACAGGCATCGGCGCCGCTTCGGGCGCCTTGCTCGGCAGCGTGACCGGCAATGCCGGGAACGGCGCAGCGATCGGTGCCGGAAGCGGCCTCCTACTCGGTTCGGTCATCGGGGCGGGACGCGCGCGGCAGACCGGCCAGACACTCCAGCATCGTTACGACGGCGCCTATGCCCAATGCATGGTCGGCCATGGCGAGCAACTGCCCCCACCACCTATGGCCTATGGTCCGCCGCCCGTTATCGCCTATCCTCCTCCAGCCGTGATCTACCCGGTGCCTGTCAGTCCTTAAAAAATTATGCCGACCCCGTCGCATTCCGGTCCTTCGCTCGTAACAGCATTGGACAATCGAACGGAGGTCAGCATGTTCGACACTTTCAAAGAATTTGCGGTCGGGATCGGGGCTTTTGCTCTTCTTTCACCTCTCATCGTGGGCATGGTCGGACCGGCTCTGAGTGACACGGCGTTCGCGAAGGACGGTTCCGGCGACCGACGCATGGAGAGCTTCCAGGCCGCTGATGCGAATCATGACGGGCGCATCTCGCAAGATGAATTCGAGGCGTTTGCCAAGGCTCGGATGGCGTCGTCCGGCGGCATGCGCGCCGCCATGTTCGGCCGACTCGCGCCCGAGGACCAGAAGGCGCGCCTCGACGAAAAATTCGGCCAGATGGATGCAAGCGGCAAAGGATATCTGACGCCCGATGACTGGCATCCGCAATCCTGAAGAAAAGTAGCTCGACCCTAAATATTGGAGGTAAAGAATGTCAAAAATCTCTTATGCGCTTTGTGGCGTCATTAGCATCGCTGCTTCCTTCGCTTTCGTTACTACGGCCGGTGCCGGAACAGCGACCTACTGGGGTCCGCACGGTGGCGTGGCTGCGGTGCATACGCCCGGCCCATATGTTCACCCGGTGCCCGGTCCATGCTGTTACGCTCCCTGGCACGGGGCGGGCGCCGTTGCGGCCGGCGTCGCGGCGGGTGCTGCGATCGGTGCCGCAGCACATCCCTATCCTTACGGCTATCCTTATCCGGCTTATGTCGCACCGCGCCCGATCGTCTATCCGCCTGCGGTCATCGTAGCGCCCGCTCCTGCCTATGTGTATCCGGCGCGCCCAATGCCATGACGCCGTTTTTGTTGAAAAGACGCACTATCTCTATGGCAGTCGCAGGAAAATTCCCGACGATCGGAGCGGTTCTGCTCCTCGCATCTTGTGCCGGCGCTCATGTCGAGAAACCCTTGGCCATGACCGATAGACAACCTGTCGCCCCGGTTGCTGTGACCGTGATCACCAGCATGCCCAGAACGGCACAGAATGCGCAGCGCCTTGATCGCAACAAGCAGGCTCTGGCCGCTGGTTTGGCGAAAAGCCTGGAGAAGGCACATATCGTCGCTTACCCTGCCGACCCATCGGAGATGACGCCTCATGCGAAGGGTAGTGAGCTTTCGCTGGTGGTCGATATCGGCACACTTCAGACCGGGAGTGCCTGGACGCGTGAACTGGTCGGCTTCGGGACAGGCAAAAGCCGCCTGCAATCCCACGCGGTACTGTACGATGAACGTGGGACGCAATTGACGGACGTTCTGGACTTTACCGTAAAAGCCGATAGCGGCTCCATGCCCGGGGTCATTGTCAGCGCCTGGAATCCGATCGGGTTTGGTGTCCACAGTGCGCGCGCCATCACAAAGGAGACGCTGAGCGACGGCCATGAAGACGCGGACAGGACCGCCAAAGCTATCGTCAAGAAAATGGTGGATTACTATCGGACGAACGGATGGCTACCACCTGAAAACGCAGGAGGCGAATAATTCCGTTATTTCAGTCCTTTTGCGTGACATTCAAATCGCGATTGTAAGCGAATGTTGTTATCGGCGAAGATCGCGCCCACGATTGTCACTCAACCTCATGGCTTTGCCTCGCTGGTGAGGGGACACCAGTTTGGATCAATGCTTCCGTTTCTCCCCGATGATGACGTGCAGAATGCTATCAAAGGTATCAATGATACGCGAGTATGAGTTGGATGGATCCTTATGGACTGCTGATGTCGAACGCGGCATCACGTGTTGAAAAAGGCGAAACCGTATGGAAAAACCAGCACATGGTGCTCTCTCGGAACATGCCAATTGTTGGTGCAAAGCAGTCCGGCCTTCGGGCAGCAAAATGGCACCGCACGGATGGCGATTTTCATACGGTGCTGTATTATCGATTCGAAGCTTGAGGGATAGTTCTATGACTATCGTTGGAGCCATCGAAGTGGACTCCGGTGTATGCATTCATCATTGTATCGCTGGTGAATTTGATTCAGCGGCAGGGTTTCGGGTGTACATTGTGACGGTCGGCGAAGAAGTGGATGTCGTGCTTGAGGTGCTTACGCCGCTCTGTCGCCCCGAGGAACAGGCGGCAGCGTTGCTGTTGCTGTGCAGTCTGGCCGCGAGTTTCGTGCTGGGCGCGACGCTGGCCGCAGATGGTGGTTTCACTGCCAAATAAGAGGCTGTTGACGGGCCAACGTTTCCGATGTCCCGTCAACAGAGTGCCTAGCGCTGGTATTGCGCGTCGCTGACGTGCTCCATCCAGGTCACCGGCGAACCGTCGAGTGATTCCTGCACGGCGATATGGCTCATCGCCGTCTGTGCAGAGGCGCCATGCCAGTGCTTCTCGCCTGGCGCAAACCACACGACGTCACCAGGACGGATTTCCTCGACCGGGCCACCCTCGCGCTGCACCCAGCCGAGGCCAGTTGTTACGAATAGGGTCTGTCCGAAAGGATGCGTATGCCAGGCGGTGCGAGCGCCGGGCTCGAACGTCACGTGCGCTCCCCCAGCCCGGGCAGGGTCGAGAGCAGTAAACAGCGGGTCGATGCGGACCGTGCCCGTGAACCAGTCTGACGGTCCTTTGACGGACGCCGTGCTGCCTGCGCGTTTAATTTCCATGACCGTACTCCTTGCTTGAGCCCAGCTAACACCAGATCGGATCTTGAGATAGGCGATCCGGGTCGCATGCAACAGTGAGTCCTACTCATCGTCAGTTGGGCGTCACATGCCCAGCGGCTTGATTTCCCGGATGAGGTCAATCAGCAGGCGCAGTCCGAGCGGTGTCTGCCTCCGGCTGGTATAATACGCGAAGAAGCCTGGCCCCGAGGACGCCCACTCCTCCAGCACCAGTTTGACCGAGCCGTCCGCGACAAGAGGCGCGACCCGTGGCTCGGGCGCATACAGGAGCCCGGCTCCGGCGAGAAGCAGCGGCATCATCCCGCGGCTGTCGTCGAGCAACAGAGTTCCGCCGACGTCCACGGCGATCTCGTCCCCATCGCGTTCGAATTCCCAGCGGTAGATGCGGTCGTCGCCCAGACGGAACCGTAGACAACGGTGGTCGCACAGGTCGTGTGGATGCCTGGGCGTCCCGTATCGCTCGAGATACTTGGGTGAAGCGGCAACGACCCAACGGATGTCGGCCGACAGGCGCTGGGCTATCATGTCCTCGGGCACGGTGCCGCCGTAACGGATTCCGCCATCGAAACCACCGTCGACGACGTCGATCAACCGGTTGCTTGTTGCGATCTCGACCTCGATGTCGGGGTAACGTTCGGCGAACACGTGCAGAACCGGGGCCAGAAGAAGATCGCTTGCATCCGTCGGGACGTTGAGGCGGATGCGGCCCGAAGGGGTGTCGCGGAGACGATTGAGGCGCTCAACAGCGTCGGCGATCGTGGCGAACGGCTCCTTAATGGCAGTCCGAAGTTCCTCTCCCGCTGCGGTCAGGGTGACGCTGCGGTTGGTGCGGTTTAGCAGCCTTACGCCCAGCCGGGACTCAAGCCCCTGCATCGCGTGCGACAGAGCCGACCCGCTGAGGCCTAAGCTGACCGCGGCGCGCCGGAAGTTGCCACAGCGGGCGATAGCCAGAAAGTAGCCTAGTTCTGGTAGGTTCGATCGAACAACAGGCATTTTCGAGGAAAACTCCGACCAGGACGGTGCGCGCCCTGAACGCGGGCACCCATCCCGCACGAGTTCGACAACGATTACGCAACGAAGGGATTCCGAAGCGGGGTGTGAAGGGGCAGCTGGGAAATACTCGAAGCTGGCATATTGAATGATAGCACAGTCACCGTATCGGTCGAGTGGCAGACGTCTTCAACGCCTGTCGAGGTTAAGCGCAAGCGCCTCGTTTACAGAATTCGCCAAAATGGAGGCGTCTCAACCAGCGTTGTCCGCTGCCAGGGCATGACCCAGAGGAGTTGAGTGTCTCCTATGAAGCGCGCAGCGGTCATGAATGTTGACCTCACGACTGGATGTCGAAAAGGGAAGGAAAATTTTGGTAGTAGTCATGTTATAGACGTCAAGACGATTATACATGTGTCGCCACTCACACGCGATAATGGTCTTTATCGCTCGTAGGCGAATTAGTTGAGATTCTGGGCGTTGATGGGCTTCGAGATGGACACTGGATTGAGCCTCACGCGAGTTTCAGCTGAGATGTAGCCCTTAGATCTGGCGATACTGCGCGAAGATCAGGAACGTACATTTTTAAAGAATTCATTGGTAAGATGAATTTCATGCAAGATTTCATTGGCTTGTGAGGGCTTTCATTCACGATACGCTGGCGAAAACCATAATTTTGGCGTATAGAATTTTTCTATGAGAGCAGTCCATGCAAGTTTTCATGGGTTAACATAGAAATTCACCAGATGAGCAGGAAGAGCGAACCCTCTCAAAACACCTGCCTCGCCATAACGGATGCCCCACAATGGACGATATCCCGGTAGGACAAGCCGCCCTGATCAGCCGGCTGGATCTTCAGGTCCCCATGCCAGTCGTGACCTCTGTGGTGGGCTCTGGAATCCGCAAAACGGTGGTGATCGAGGGGAGGGCGGTTAACAAATATACGCCGACCTACAAACCGGATGATACCATCGCAGGCCACCTGAAGTTCGCACTGCGCTATGAGCCGCTGGATTTCATCGTGCTGGCCCATGTCTTCCAATGTGCAGTAGCAGCAGACAGTCTTCGGGACTGGATCAAAGCAGAGCCTGGCGGGTTATATGCACGCAGAGCGTGGTTTCTGTATGAATGGTTCACCGGACAGGTTCTCGACATCCCGGACTGCACGACCGGAGCCTATGTTGACGCCCTTGATCCATCCCGACATGTGACGGCAACAACAGCGTACGCCTCACGTCGGCACCGCGTGCGCGATAATATTCTTGGGGTGCCGGGATTTGCGCCCGTTGTCAGACTTACATCGACAATCGATGCCTTTGCTGCACAATCACTTGATCTCGAAGCTCGTCGTCTACTCGATAGCTGTGATCCGGTGATTCTGGCGCGGGCTGTGAACTACCTGTACACCAAAGAAACCATGAGCAGCTTTGCCATCGAGAGTGAGGTGCCGACTGCTCGACGGGCGGAGCGATTTGTCGCCGCACTGCATGCCGCCCGCCTATTTGACGCAACGCAGAAGGATTCCCTGGTCCAGCTACAGAATATCATCGTAGACCCTCGATATGCTGCAACCGGATTTCGGGATTTCCAGAATTTCGTCGGTGAAAACCATCACGGCATTCGAGAGGAAATTCACTTCATATGCCCCCGTCCACAGGATGTGGAACCTCTGATGCAACACTGGGCGGGCATGGTGAAGCGATTGCGAGCGGGTGGGGATCCCGTCATCTCGGCAGCGCTCATTGCCTTCGGGTTTGTCTTTATTCATCCTTTTGAAGATGGAAACGGGCGAATTCATCGCTTCCTGCTCCATCAGGTCTTGGCGTCCGGAAACTTTACCCCGCCGGACATGCTGTTTCCGGTGTCGGCCGCAATTGTGCGCGACCGCCATGGTTACAGCACCGCACTTGAGGGTTTTTCAAAGCGCATCCTACCCTTTATCGAGTGGCACTGGACACCTGATAAGGAGATTGCCGTCGATAACGACACGGCCGCTTTTTACGGCTATTTTGACGCGACGCCCCTTGTCGAGTTCCTATATGCGAAGATCGCCGAAACCATTCGCGTGGACCTCAAAGAGGAACTTGGCTTTGTGGCTGTGTTCGATGCCGCGTTTGAAGCTGTCCGGACGATCGTCGACATGCCGGACCGTCGGGCAAGCCTGCTGATACAGCTCTGCATGCAGAACAATGGGAAACTGTCCGCAAAAAAGCGTGCCACATTTTCCGAACTGACGGACAGGGAGGTTGCCGCAATTGAGGCCGCAATCTGGTCTGAAATGCAGACACAAGGGACGAGCCCAGAGTAGTCGTTCTAAAAGGATACTGTTGAACGTGAATCAGGAACGGTCAGGCTGCGCCAATTAAACCAGCGACGACTCGAAAAGCGCGCAAGAAGCCGGCACCGAGCTAAAGGAACGGGCCGTTGCGAGTCAGGCGAGTTGCCGTGCTGCGACAAGTGCGGTTTCGAGCGACGCGGGACCAGCAACGGGGTCCGCTTGTGCTTCGGCTCGTACCACGACCACATCACGGATGCCGACGAAGCCGAAGATTGCTTTCAGATACGGGATTGCGAGGTCCATCTGCTGGGCTGGTCCGGAGCTATACACGCCTCCGCTGGCCATGAAGGCAATGACTTTCTTGCCGCTCGGTAAGAGCCCGACAGGCCCTTCGGCTCCATAGGCAAATGTGCGCCCTTTGCGTGTAATGAGATCCGACCAGGCCTTGAGAGAAGACGAGATCATAAAGTTATAGAACGCAACGCCAACGATAACGATGTCGGCTTGTTCCAGCTCCGTGATCAGATCATCTGCCAGTTGGGAGGCCTTACTTGCGCCTTGGGGCGATCCCAGCTGCACAGGGATCATCTCTGCCGACAGATGCAGCACAGGCTGAGCGGCAAGATCGCGGACGGTTATCGACGCCTCGGGGTGTTTGTCCAGCAAAGCCTGAAGATAGGCAGTAACAAGGGATCGGCTTGCAGAGTCAGAGTCGCGCAGGCTGGTGTGAAGAACGAGAACTTGCATTGTGATTGACCATAGCTTGTTGAAGTTCGGGGCACCCTAAGCTCGATACTTTCTGTTGGACAACTACCTACATTTTGGTAAGTATGAAGAATGTTGAAGCAAACAAACGATAGGTCTCCCGAAACCTGCAATGGCGCGCCAGTAGCGCAGTGCCCTGCTCGGCGTCTTTTGGACGTTCTGGCGGAGAAATGGGTTCTGCTGATTATCCGGGCGCTCATTGATGGTCCGATGCGTACTGGGGAGTTGCGACGCAGGGTCGATGGCATTTCGGAAAAAATGCTCATCCAGTCACTCCGATCCTTACAGGATCACGGGTTAGTGGAGCGTCGCTCTTACGCAGAGGTGCCGCCGAGAGTGGATTACCGTCTCACTCAGACAGGAATATCGCTCAGGCCCATCATAAAAAGCCTCAACGCCTGGGCAGAGGAAAACGCGTTGCTTTAGGGGCAAGTTCATAGACAAGAGATGACGGTTGCGACGAGGCAGATGGCAGTGAAGAAGACGGTCGAGCATCTGTCGTAGAGTGCGCGATGACACACCGCTATTCAACAAGTGCTCAGCGCCGAGACTGCCATCTGGATGGAAAAAGTCCCTGAAGAGGAATATTGTGCGGGTCTCCTGGCGTCCAGTGCCCGATAACCGAGGCGCGCCTTTGTGCCGCCAGAAAACATCACAGATCAGGTGGAAGTACACGCCTCAGGGTACCGCGCCCTAACTCGACCTAACCTTCGATTCCGGTGAACAGCTGCAAAAGGCCGGCGGGACTGTCCGCGCCGAACAAGATTCGGAGATTTCGGTCAGACTCTGCAGCGAACTCGGCGCTGCGCGGAAACAAAGCATGCTCGTAATCGGACAATGCTGCTTCAATGTCGTCAGGCCGTGCAGCAATGGTCCTGCCGAGCTCGGCACCGTCGAACATGGCCAAATTGGCTCCCTCGCCTGCAAATGGTGACATCAGGTGGGCGGCATCGCCTAGCAGTGTGACGCCTGGAACGCGTTCCCACCGATGACCGATCGGGAGCGCCTGGATGGCCCGCAGTAAGGGAATACTTTCACCGTCGGAAATAAGCGCCGTCAGTTCGGGTGCCCAGCCGGCGAACTCGCCCAGGATTCTTGCAGTTATCGCCCTCCCGTCGGACGGATCAACGGCCGCCATCCAATTCTGCGGCTTGGACAACGCGACATACGTATGCAGCACCGCGTTTGGCTCGCGGTGCGCAAGGATGCCTTTGCCCGGCTCGACGCAGAACAGCGCGCCGACGCCCACAGCGCGCGCCGCCCCGGGATGCCGCCGATCGGCATCATGAAGGTAGGTCTCGATGAACATTGTGCCGACATAGGCCGGTACGGCACCGGACAGGAGCGGACGAATCTTCGACCAAGCTCCGTCCGCGCCGATAAGCAGATCAGCCACGATGGTGGTGCCGTTCGCGAATGTCAGGCGGTGCTGTCCACCCCCCAACGACTGGACGCCTCTGACCTTGTGCCCCCATTTAACGATGTCATCGGGTAGCGATTCCAGCAGAATGCGCCTCAGATCGCCGCGCATCACTTCCGGCCGGTTTCCAGTGCCATCGTCCGTCTCGTCAAGGAGCACCTTACCGTGCCGATCGAGCACTCGCGTCGCCTCGCCGCCATGATGGATGATCGCACGAAACTCATCGAAGAGACCGGCAGCCTGTAGGGCCAGCTGTCCATTATAATCGTGGATATCGAGCTGGCCGCCTTGCATACGCACGGCAGCCGAGGTCTCTGCCTCGTATATTGTCGCGGAAATGCCATGGAGGTGCAGGACGCGAGCCAGAGTGAGCCCACCAAGCCCTGCACCGACGATGATCACTGATGGTTTCAATCTGCACCTGCTGGTTGGAAGAGTATGTGCAAGCGTCAGTCTTGCAGAATGACTCGATCGCCGCCTTCGGCGGATCGTTCGATCGCAGTAAGTAAGTGGTGGATCGCAACCGCATCGTCAAAAGTGGGCGCCGTGCGGGTACCGTCGCGCAGGTCGTTGGCGATGCGGGCGTAGACACGTGCGACGTTTCCCACAGCTGGGTTGTCGGATAGGTTGGCTAGCTCTTCCGGAGGCTTGATTTGCGTAAAGGTGGCGTCCTCGCCCAATGCAGCCTCCAGTCGAAGCTGAACCAGTTGGACGTGGCCAAACGGCGCGAGGATCCGAACGTCGCCCTTCGTTCCGTTGATCTCCCACATCATTCCATTGCCGTCGCGAGGCATGCCGCCACGGTAATGGATCGATACCGGGGCACCGTTGGCAAGCAAGCCGCTCACCAATACCTGATCCGGAGCATCGACCGGCAGTTGCTCATCAGTCCCGACAACGCGCGCGAGCGGTCGCCGGGTCGCCAGCACCGACGACACTGTTGCCAAGGGCCCTAGAATGTCCGTCAGTGCTGCAAGCATGTGACCGACGGGGATGGTCAGCATGGTCGCGCCGCCTGCCTTGTCGAGCAGATAGGCATCTGTCGTTTTGTTCGCGACGATACCGCCCCAGCCGCCGCCACGCGCTACCACCGTCGTCGAAAGTATATCTCCCAGGTCGCCGTCTGCGATCATTCGCTTAAGATGGACGATCTCGGGCGCAACCACCGCCTGGGTTCCGACAACGGCTAGAACGCCTTTCGCACGGGCCAGCGCGGCGAGCGCTTCGGCCTCGGCAAGGCCATTACCCAACGGCCACTCACAATAGACGTGCTTGTCGGCCTCGACTGCTACCCTAACGATGTCAAGATGATGCGCCACTTTTACCGTCACCGAGACGATATCGATTTCCGGCGATGCAACGAGGTCAGCGACGCTGGCGAAAGCCCGACCCACGCCCATCTCCGACACTGCACGCTCTGCGCTGGCAAGACTGCTATTGGCGATCCCGGCAATCTCGAAGCGATCGGAAAGCGCATTCAATGCCGGTATGTGCGCCCGGGCGGCCCAGCTCCGGCCGGGTTGCAGCCCGACGATGCCGACCTTCAGTTTTCTATCCGACATGCGGCGTTCCTTTGTTGCGCAAACACCCGTTACAGCTATAGAGCGCGACACAACGCGCCAAGAACGCAAATTTTTCGGACTAGGTCATATGTCTCTGCCTACCTTTCCGCTCGTCACGCCCGATTGCAGACGCATGAGCGGCGTCCTGAGCATTGTCGGTGACAAATGGACGGTCATGATCGTCATGGTGTTGCGCATCCGACCGCATCGGTTCAACGACCTCAAGCGCAGCATAGGGGGTATCAGCCAGCAGATGCTGACGCGAACCCTGAAGGCGCTCGAACGGGACGGGATGATCGTCCGCACCGTGTATGCCACCGTGCCGCCACAGGTGGAGTATGCGCTATCCGATCTAGGCCAGTCACTCGCGCGATCCATCCGCGAACTGGGCGATTGGGCGCAGTCTCATATGGACGAGATCGAGGGTAATCGATCCCGCTATGATGGCTTGGGAGCGGAGCCCAAGCAGGCGATCACCGTTTGACGGTGATGTCACATTAACTTTTCATGGGCGAGATCTGCGTGGAGGAGCGAATTTCATGGTGTGAGTGCGGTCGCGGTGTTCCATCGGGCGAAAGCCCTGAGCCGATAGGTGTGTCGAGAGAGGG
>Ga0157365_10000336_pt1 | contig 20577 bp, 19 predicted proteins | sample AttsexASBM3_FD_111478 | JGI IMG/M metagenome (GOLD analysis project Ga0157365, IMG submission 111478) | Fungus gardens microbial communities from leaf cutter ant in Ribeirão Preto, State of São Paulo, Brazil - Atta sexdens ASBM3 | ecosystem: Host-associated > Fungi > Mycelium > Unclassified ... | reverse complement strand
TGATTCTGCTGAGCGGATGCGTGGACATGGGACGCGTCGGACTGCATCCTCAGGTAAAAATGGCGTATTTTGACGGGCATCCCTGGCAGCTTGAGTCCTGCCTGAGTGAGGCGGCACAGAATCAGCAGCTTTACCTGGCTCAGGATGATCCGCTGCCGGGAGGAACAAAAAGATTTAACCTTGAACAGGATGGCGAAACGGTCGCGTGGGTCGAGATTGACAGGTTTAGCCGCAACCAGACCAGTGCCACCTTCTACGCTGACCCGAAGGCGTCTGACGTTCAGGCCGCGATTTCAGATATGGTCACAGCGTGCCGGACATCACGATAGTCTGATAGCCTGGCCATGACCACGGCGTTTGCACGCATGCAGTGAATCATGGCCTGCCCTGGTCCGATGCTGACCACCGGAAGCGGCGACACGCTGACAGAGGCGGCCAGGGCAGCCCGGCTTACTCCGCCTGTACACAATCGTAAGATCCGCGTATCCGAATCTGATTCTGGCTGGTTCGGACGATTTCAGCCCTGAGCTCTGCTTTCCCCGCACGCGTTGTCTGCTCTAAATCAACCATACCCGGCGCCCGGGCGTTTTTAGCCCGCAGCTTTACCGTTGCGTTTTCGTAATCCCCCTTCTCCTTACTGAACGTCACTTTCTGCGTTTTCGCACGTTCGCCATTGACGGAGAACCAGTGATTCTTATCCGCTTTCAGATAGAACGGCCCGCACTGCGTGGCAGAGAAGGCAGGGGCTGACAAGGCGAACAGACAGGCTATCAGGGTAACTCTTTTATTCATAATGCTTGCGTCCTGCTGGAGCGAAGGGAAACAGAGCAGCGATACAGGAGAAAGCGCGTTTCCTCCCTCGCCGCCCGGGATGTGAAGGAGTATAGCGAAGGGTGGCCAGACCACGGAAATGTAAGATGAAAACTGATTACCGAAGATTAGCTGGCTTTGCATACCCCGTATAAAGTGAACAACGGCTTATTCCATAAACAAAAAGGTTAAAGCGTTAAAAATAGTGCCTCACATTATTGTTGAGTCAGACTGGATATACATTTATGAAAGATCCCGTTTCATAGTTGACTCCTGCATTTTTTAACGAACATGCAGTACACACACCCTTGCAAGAATCACACCCCATTGATTTTATTGACAAAAATAAAATCCATTAGGGTACAGAACAGTAGCCTTTGGAAAATACTCTTTTGGTGGCAGCCTGCCAAAGTACTATAAGCGTCTGAGGCTGTTTTTCACAAGCGACATCAGTTGTTTGCTATCTCAAGGAGCCTTATTGGCTGGAAATATTTAAACTTAGCCTGTAAATTTGGTTAAGGCTCAAATTATACATAAATTCTTCTTGACTATATTAATTAAATAATTAATATCGTTCATTATGACAGTCAGGTTATTACATATAGTTTACGGGACATGACATGAATACCGGATATGAAGAATTTGAAAGCATCGGAGATAATTGTGAGTTCGCTTTTTTCTTAAGAGATTCAGACTGTGACGATGGTAGCATGTTTCGCTGGACTTTAATAAAAAATTACGACAGCTTTATCGGTTTGCTCAATAAAGATTTTGAAAACATATTTGAATATAAAAATCTTGTCCCCTCATGGCAAGATATGGTGCTGGATAAATCCTGCGACATTTGTTTCCATACAAAAATGTATAGCGACAATGTTGATGGTGAGTGGCAGTGGAGATTCTCTGAAAAAGAAAACAGAGAAATTCATAAAAATGAACTTGAAAAGTTAGACTACCTTATTGATAAATTCAAAAAGGGCGTTTCTTCGGGAAAAAAAACATACGTTCTCAAAAACAATGCCAGCAACCTTGATGCGCAGGCACAAGAGATATCAAAGTACTTAAAAAAACTTGGAACATCCAGTCTCTTATATGTAAAAAAAGCAGATGAAAATAACACCCCTGGCAAGATTGTCAAATTAGACAACAATTTTTTCATTGGCTTCATCGATAGATTTGCAGATTATAGTCGGGCAAATGAATACTCGCGTTCCGGATGGGAACTGCTCCTGAAAAATTATAATGACATAAAGTAATGAGGCAGCGCTCAATGCGCTGCTAGCATTTTCATCCGGCAGAAATAAATACAGTTTTATGGTATCGGTTCAATAACGAATATTTATAAACGGCTTCGTTTTTATAGTAGGAGTTTGGATGGAAATTCACTTCCTTACCAAGTAATGAACCAAGAATTGCTACATGAAGTCTATCAGTATTAATAATATCGTATTCTTCCAAAAAATTAATCATGCAACGTGTGGAATTAGCTGCCAGAAATTCATTATCCCAATAGTCACCGTTCCATGTTAAAGATATGTCGTGATTATTTTCTCTATATTCATTTGTTAACGATTCGGAGTCGGTACGATAGCAGTTAGCTACACCTTTGAAAGGCTCGACGCATGAAAGATACGACGGCAAATCTAAATAAAATGCCATATCATCTGTAAGTAAGCAATTTTCCCCTGAATCATATCCAAGAGACTTTATATACTCAAAAGAGATACTCTCACGACAACAAACAATAAATTTATCTAAACCCTCCCTGAAGAAATCCTCATATCCTCTTATAGTTGAGGGCATAATAATTACTTTGGCGAAATTGTTTTTATTATCAGAAATAAATTCTTTACCTTCTGAGTACAAACCTTCGATTAAGTTGCCACCACCACCAAAAATTAAAACATCTTTGCCCGAATCATAATCGTTGGTTTTGCGATACTGTTCATAATTCAAGCCATTTTGCTTGAAAAAGTCATACGTCGCCGAAGCAATGACGCCATCACCCGCATTACCAGGGTTAGCCTTGTAGACAAGATTGTACTTAGAATGGTAAAATTTTAGTAAAGATTCAAAACCTAAATCGTTAGATGTCATTTTTTTTACCTAATAGTAACTTGCAAACGGGTGGATGCCTGAGCGTTTTAGCAGCTGAACTCTTTAAATTTTTAACTTCTGAATAGAAGCATATCTCGATTAGGAAAATTTACAATGAAGAAGATTCTTATTATGACGCCGGATATCGAAGGTCCGGTCAGAAATGGTGGCATCGGAACGGCGTTTACCGCTTTAGCTACCATGTTAGCCAAAAATGGTTTTGACATTGATGTATTATACACTAGCGGTGCTTACTCAGAATCTACTTCAAAATCATTCAAAGACTGGGCGGTTTACTATAGTAAACATGGCGTTAACTTATTAAGCACACAACTTAATAATGACATTAATATTGACGCCCCATACTTTAGAAAAAAAAGTTACTCAATATATCTATGGCTTAAAGAAAACAATATATATGACGTTATTATCTCTTGTGAATGGCAAGCCGATTTATACTATTCTTTGCTTATAAAAAAACAAGGGATAAACTTCACAAAAACAAAATTCATCATCAATACACATAGTTCTACGTTATGGTCTGATGAAGGTAATTACCAATTACCTTATGATCAGAATCACTTAGAACTTTATCACATGGAAAAGGCTGTTACTGAAATGGCTGATGAAGTTATTAGCCCTTCACAATATCTTTTCGATTGGATGCAAGCTAAAGGCTGGGACCTTACTGATAAAAAAAGCGTTATTTTAAACTGCGCTCCTTTTCAGGGCTTTGAAGACAATAGTAAAATATCTTACAGTGAAGATGTTAAGACATCAGATGAAAAAATTGAACTGGTATTTTTTGGTCGCCTAGAGACTAGAAAAGGTCTTGATATTTTCCTGCGAGCATTGAAAAACTTAAGCAGCGATGATAAAAAAAATCTAAGAGCTGTAACCTTTTTGGGCAAAAAGGTTAATCTGGGGTCAATAGATTCTGAAACCCACATTAGAAACAGCACTCGGCATTTGGAATTGCCGGTAAACATTATAAGCGATTACGATCGCACTAATGCAAATAACTATATTAAAAGAAAAAACACACTTGTCATCATTCCTTCTCTGGTGGAGAATTCCCCCTATACAGTATATGAATGCCTGATTAATAACGTTAATTTCCTTGCATCTTCTGTTGGTGGCATACCTGAATTAATACCACGTGAGAATCATACCGAAATATTGTTCCAACCTAACCCTGTAGATCTTTATGGTAAGATTCACTCACGATTGAAGAAAATTAATTGTGAGACACACCTGATCGCCGACCCTAAAGATATTGAGAACAGCTGGCTGCAATGTTTACGTGCCGAGTACAGTGATAGTAAAGTAACTCCGGATAAGGATAACTTACCTTTAGTTAGCGTGTGTATAACGCATCATGACAGACATCATTTATTACAGCAGGCTGTTGCTTCTATTAAGGCGCAAACTTATTCAAACATTGAAGTAGTAATAGTGGATGATGGAAGCGAAGATGAGGATTCTCATAAGTATCTTGATTTAATCGAGTCAGACTTCAACCTCAGAAACTGGAAGATCATTCGCAGTTCCAATAACTATTTAGGTGCTGCTCGAAACCTTGCTGCTAAGCATGCATCAGGTGATTTTTTGCTTTTCATGGATGATGATAACGTCGCTAAACCCCATGAAGTTGAAACCTTTATTGTTGCAGCGATTAATTCCGGTGCCGATATTCTGACGACTCCAAGCGATCTTGTCTTCAACGAAGAATATCCATCACCATTCAGAAAAATGACACATTGCTGGCTTCCTCTTGGCGCCGATTTGAATATTGCCAGCTTCAACAACTGCTTTGGTGATGCGAATGCATTGATTAAAAAAGAAGTATTTCAAAACGTTGGCGGTTTCACAGAAGACTATGGCTTAGGTCATGAAGATTGGGAGTTCTTCAGCAAAGCTGTTTTGAAAGGTCATTCATTGCAACTTGTTCCAGAACCTCTTTTCTGGTACCGCGTTGCAAATTCGGGAATGTTACTTAGCGGTAACAGATCCAGAAACAATTACCGAAGCTTCCGGCCTTTCATGGATGAAAACGTCAAGTACAATTTTGCTTTAGGGTTAATGCCAGCTTATATGGAAAAAATTGCCGAGCTGGAAAGAGAAATTCATAGGCTCCAAAACCTCAGTTCATCCCAATCTTTGCATAATAGGATAAATACTATTCAACATGATATTGAATGGCTGATTTCACAAGAACAGGATGGCTGGGCACATGACCGCTTCAACTCTCTAAATAATAAATTAGAAATGCTGATTTCACAGCAACAGGAGGGTTGGGCACATGATAGATTTAATGTGCTTAATGATAACATTTCCCGGATTCATCGTGAAATAACTATGGAAAAAGTCTCTCTGACCCGAAAAGTATTGAGAAAAATCAAATCTGCCTTTAATTAATCACAGGATCAGATATAATAAAAAGCCCGCATTTGTCGGGCTTTTTATTATTTGACTTTAAATTTCAGCTCATACCTTTTCTGCACAATCATAAAGTGCTAATTTCAACTAATCAGATAACCCCTCTAGCATAAAAACAACATATATCAATATTTACCGAAGTTGTCATTTCCGGGTGAATCATTGAGTTGCTATTCAAATTCACGCTGCAGGATTGCCCTCATAAAAGCCCTGCTCGATTCTCTATCATATTCGAAATGAATGTATGAAGTAATAATAGAAACAGGTATATCAGAAGACTGAAGTAGTCTGCTAAATTATTAAGCAGAATCATCTGACCGCACTAGTCAAGGTAGGTTAATTAGCGTACTGAACTGCCGCTTACTCACTGGAGGCGAATATTTACTCATCAAATCTGGTGCTGATGAGGAAGTGGCGGATTCCTGACTAAAGCTAATTAAGGCCTTACAGGCTAAAAGTTAATACCGCAACATAATATTGTGTCAGGCTGAAGCCAGATTTTATTGGCAATTTTTAGAAAAATCCTATCAGTTCGGTAAAAGAGCCGGCTAAGCCTGCTCTTTGCATCCATCCATGCCGATGGGTTCACTTACAGGAAGCTGACAAGAATGTATCCTCAGACCCTAATCGATTGTCATACCAGAGAGTAGATAGAGAATTAAGGAACAGAAGACATTCATTTTCAATTCCAGCATCAATGCAGCCAATAAATGCTCCGGATCCTGCTAATCTGAAGTTACTAAGGCAGACATGGACTGGCCCACTCAGACGCGCAGGACAGTGTCACCGCAGAGCCAGTCATTCACGTCATACCTTCGCGTGCCGGGTGCTTTCGGCAGGCTCTAAACCGAACGATGTTTCCTGACAAAGGAGTCCTTGAGTTGCGCAGAGGGTGTGTCGGGTTTTGGGCGCTAGTGTACAATACCGGCCAGCTATCGCTCATTAAAAGATTAATGAGCGATTCTGTTCTACATACGTGCTTCACCAAAGTGGCAGTATGATAAACCTCAACAGCTTCAGACAGTTACCCGCCTAAACCTGCATGTTCATAATCTCGCTGTACGCTGAGACCAGCTTGTTCCTGACCTGAATCCCCATCTGCATGGAGATAGAGGATTTCTGGAGATCGACCATCACATCATTCAGCGCCACGCCGGGTTTCCCCATCTCAAAATCCTGCGCCTGGGTGCGGGCGGTCGTCTGCGTTTCGCTGATCTTATCCAGTGCGGCCTTCATGGTTGCACCAAAGTCGATCTGATTTGTGGCTTCACTGCTGCGGTTGCTGGCCTGCAGTGAGGTGACCTGAAGCTGCTGGAGTACGCCGTCAATAGCCTGAATAGACATGAACGATACCTTATAAAAGAGGGTGGGATTTTTTCTGTGGGCAAAAGTTAACACGTTGTCAATGAGACAAAGGCGCTAAATGACAGCAAAAAACCTACCTTATCCACGCATCGAATTTTGCTTATCACCTAATAATGCCTGGCATTGAAGTGGAAATTTTATCTACGCAGGTCAGGGAGTCTGTTTTGCCATCTCAACTTACCCGGTCAATTACGTCAGGCAGGAATCGGTCATGAATGCGAGTACAGCCGCCACACCAGATCAAGAAAAGAAAGGCTTCGGTGACCTGCTCGCTCGCCTGCGCGCCAATCCGCGTATTCCTCTTATCGTCGCCGCCGCCGCCGTTATCGCGATCGTCATCGCGATGGTGCTGTGGGCAAAACAGCCCAGCTACAGCGTGCTTTACAACAACCTCTCTGATGAAGATGGCGGGGCTATCGTCACGCAGCTGACGCAGATGAACATCCCCTATCGCTTCGCTGAAAACGGCGGCGCACTGATGGTGCCTGAGGCTAACGTGCACGAGCTGCGTCTGCGTCTGGCTCAGCAGGGTCTGCCGAAAGGCGGCTCGGTGGGATTTGAACTGCTCGATAAAGAGAAGTTCGGCATCAGCCAGTTCAGCGAGCAGGTTAACTATCAGCGCGCGCTGGAAGGCGAACTGGCCCGCACGATCGAATCACTCGGCCCGGTCAAAAGCGCCCGTGTCCATCTGGCGATGCCAAAACCGACCCTGTTCGTGCGTGAGCAGAAAGCCCCGTCTGCCTCTGTCACCTTAACGCTGCAGCCTGGCCGTGCGCTCGATGAAGGCCAGATTCAGGCCATCGTCCACATGGTCTCCAGCAGCGTCGCCGGTTTACCGCCGGGCAACGTGACGGTCGTTGATCAGACCGGTCGCCTGCTGACCCGCTCCGACTCAGTCGGGCGCGATCTGAATGATGCACAGCTGAAATATGCCTCTGAAGTGGAAGCGCGTTATCAGCAACGTATTGAAGCAATCCTGAACCCTATCGTGGGCCAGGGCAACGTGCATGCGCAGGTCACCGCGCAGATCAACTTCGATACCAGCGAGCAGACTGACGAGAAATATCAGCCTAACGCGAATCCGTCGAATACGGCGATCCGTTCGCGTCAGACCAGCACCAGCGATCAGTCGGGCAGCCCCTATCCGGGTGGCGTGCCGGGCGCACTCTCTAACCAGCCTGCGCCAGCTAACTCAGCGCCGGTCACAACGCCAAATAACACTGCGGCCAATGGCCAGAACGCCAATGGTCAGAATGCTAACGGACAGAACAACGCCGGCCAGACCACCAGCACCGCCACAGCCAGCGCGACGCCGACAAACTCACGTCGTGACGACACCGTGAACTACGAGCTGGACCGCACCATTCGTCATACCAAACTCAACGTGGGTGACGTACAGCGGCTTTCCGTTGCGGTGGTGGTGAACTTCCGTACCGACGACAAAGGCAAAACGGTCGCGCTGAATGAAGCGCAGCTGAAGCAGATTGAAGATCTGACCCGTGAAGCGATGGGTTACTCCCAGACGCGTGGCGACAGCATCAACGTGGTGAACTCGCAGTTCAACTCGACTGAGCCGGTGAGCACCGACCTGCCCTTCTGGCAGCAGCAATCCTTCTTTGATCAGCTGATGAGTGCGGGTAAATGGCTGTTGATTGCCCTGGTGGCCTTCATTCTCTACCGCAAGATGGTGCGTCCGCATCTGGTGCGTAAGCAGGCTGCCGAGAAAGCCGCCGCCGAAGCCGTTGCCGCCCGCGCCACGCAGCAGGAAGAAGAGGAAGCCTTTAGTGTGCAGCTCAGCAAAGATGAGCTGGAGCAGGAACGTAAGTCTAACAACCGCATGAGCGCAGAAGTGATGAGTCAACGCATCCGCGACATGTCAGAAAACGATCCGCGCGTTGTTGCGCTGGTGATTCGCGAATGGATGAGTAAAGAGCTATGAGTCTGACCGGAACTGAAAAAAGCGCCATCCTGATGATGACCATTGGCGAAGAGCGCGCCGCGGAAGTGTTTAAACACCTGAACCAGCGCGAAGTGCAGCACCTCAGCGCCGCGATGGCCAGCATGCGTCAGGTGTCACACAAGCAGCTGACCGAGATACTGCGTGAGTTCGAAACCGATGCCGAGCAGTTTGCGGCGCTGAGCCTGAACTCCAACGAATACCTGCGCTCGGTGCTGACCCGTGCGCTGGGCGAGGAGCGTGCCGCCAGTCTGCTGGAAGATATTCTCGAAACGCGGGAAACCACCAGCGGAATGGAAACGCTCAACTTTATGGAGCCGCAGGCCGCTGCCGACCTTATTCGCGACGAGCATCCTCAGATCATCGCCACCATCCTGGTTCACCTCAAACGGGGTCAGGCGGCCGATATTCTGGCGCTGTTCGACGAGCGTCTGCGCCACGATGTGATGCTGCGTATCGCGACCTTTGGTGGGGTGCAGCCTGCCGCGCTGGCCGAGCTGACCGAAGTGCTGAACGGCCTGCTGGATGGCACCAACCTCAAGCGCGCGAAGATGGGCGGCGTGAGAACCGCAGCCGAGATCATCAACCTGATGAAAACCCAGCAGGAAGAGGCGGTTATCGAAGCCGTTCGCGACTTCGATGGCGAGCTGGCGCAGAAAATTATCGACGAGATGTTCCTGTTCGAAAACCTGGTGGAAGTGGACGACCGCAGCATCCAGCGCCTGTTGCAGGAAGTGGAGTCCGAGCAGCTGCTGGTCGCACTGAAAGGGGCCGAACAGCCGCTGCGCGAGAAGTTCCTCAAAAACATGTCAGCCCGTGCGGCCGACATTCTACGCGACGATCTGGCCAACCGCGGTCCGGTGCGGATGTCTGCTGTAGAGAACGAACAGAAAGCAATCCTGCTGATTGTTCGCCGCCTGGCCGAATCTGGCGAGATGGTGATTGGTGGTGGCGAGGAAACCTATGTCTGATGCATTTTCTGCCCGCCCGTGGCAGCTGTGGCAGCCTACCGATCTGGGTCGTTTTGATGAGCCTGAACCGGAGGCACTGCCGGAGATCGCTGAATCTGACGACGGCGTTGATGAGCAGCAGCAACAGCAGCTTGAACGTCTGCAGCAGCAGATGCGCAAAGAGGCGCAGGGCCAGGGTTACAACGAAGGCTTTCAGCAGGGCGTCACCGAAGGCCAGAAAGCGGGCTACGATGCCGGTTTTCAGCAGGGTCTGGCCGATGCTCAGCAGCAGCAGGCCCCCCTGCAGGCGCGGATGTCCCAGCTGGTCACCGAGTTTCAGAACACGCTGGAGTCGCTGGACAGCGTCATCGCTGCCCGCCTGATGCAGCTGGCGCTGGAAGCCGCGCGCTCGGTGATTGGCCAGGCCACCACGGTGGATGGCACCGCCCTGCTGCGTCAGATTCAGGGTTTACTGCAACAGGAACCGATGTTCAGCGGCAAACCTCAGCTGCGCGTCCACCCTGACGATCTGCAGCGCATTGAACAGACCCTGGGTCCGACGCTGGATCTGCACGGCTGGCGGCTGATCGCTGACAGCACCCTGCACCCTGGCGGCTGCAAACTCAGTGCGGAAGATGGCGATCTGGATGCCAGCGTCGCGACACGCTGGCAGGAACTCTGCCGCCTCGCCGCACCGGGAGAAATCTGATGACCACCCGTCTGAACCGCTGGCTGGGCTCGCTGGACGCCTTTGAAAAACGCATTTCCCAGGTGCAGCCGGTACGCCGTTATGGCCGTCTGACCCGCGCCACCGGCCTGGTGCTGGAAGCCACAGGCTTACAGCTGCCGCTGGGCGCAACCTGCATCATTGAACGCAACGATGGCAAAAACATCAGCGAAATCGAAAGCGAAGTGGTGGGATTCAACGGTCAGAAGCTGCTGATGATGCCACTGGAAGAGGTGGACGGCATTTTACCCGGTGCGCGGGTCTATGCGCGCCAGAGCGGCGACAATCCGCAGGCGGGCAAACAGCTGATGCTGGGCCCCGAACTGCTGGGCCGCGTACTCGACGGCAGTGGCCGGCCGCTGGATGGTCTGCCATCACCGGATACCGGCTATCGCGCCCCGCTGATCACGCCGCCTTTTAACCCGCTGCAGCGTACGCCGATTACTGACGTACTGGATACCGGCGTGCGTGCCATTAATGCCCTGCTGACGGTGGGTCGCGGGCAGCGTATGGGCCTGTTCGCCGGTTCAGGCGTGGGTAAAAGCGTGCTGCTTGGCATGATGGCGCGCTACACCAAAGCGGACGTGATCGTGGTTGGCCTGATTGGCGAACGTGGTCGCGAAGTTAAAGATTTTATCGAGAACATTCTCGGGGCTGAAGGTCGCGCCCGTTCGGTGGTCATCGCCGCCCCGGCAGACGTTTCACCGCTGCTGCGTATGCAGGGTGCCGCCTACGCAACCCGTATCGCGGAAGATTTTCGCGACCGCGGCAAGCATGTGCTGCTGATTATGGACTCCCTGACCCGCTACGCCATGGCGCAGCGTGAAATTGCCCTGGCGATCGGCGAACCCCCGGCAACCAAAGGCTATCCGCCTTCCGTGTTCGCCAAACTGCCTGCGCTGGTTGAGCGTGCCGGTAACGGTATCGACGGCGGCGGTTCCATCACCGCGTTCTATACCGTCCTGACCGAAGGTGACGATCAGCAGGACCCGATTGCCGACTCCGCGCGTGCGATTCTCGACGGCCATATCGTGCTGTCGCGCCGGCTCGGTGAAGCGGGTCACTATCCGGCCATTGATATTGAAGCGTCGATCAGTCGTGCGATGACCTCGCTGATCGATGAGAACCACTATGCCCAGGTGCGCCAGTTCAAGCAGTTGCTCTCCAGCTTCCAGCGCAACCGCGATCTGGTCAGCGTAGGGGCCTATGCCGCCGGCAGCGACCCGATGCTGGATAAAGCCATCCGGCTCTATCCGCAGATGGAGGCTTTCCTGCAACAGGGCATCTTTGAGCGCAGCGATTATGACGACGCCAGCCTGCATCTCCATGCGCTGTTTGGCGCCTCAACCTGATTAACGCGAGGTAATGGCTATGAAAACGGCAAATGCTATCGATACGCTGCGCGACTTAGCGGAGCAGGATCTCGAACGGGCCGCCATCTATCTGGGCGATATGCGCCGCGGCCAGCATGCCGCCAACGAACAGCTGACGATGCTGCTCGACTATCAGGATGAATATCGCAACAAACTTAACGATGACATGTCGAGCGGCATTGCCAGCACCCGCTGGACTAACTATCACCAGTTTATTCAGACGCTGGAAAAAGCGATTGAGCAGCACCGTAATCAGCTTAATAACTGGAATCAGCGCCTGGAGCAGGCGCTGATCAACTGGCGTGACAAACAGCAGCGGCTGAACGCCTATCAGACCCTGATCACGCGGGCAGCGGAAAATGCATTACGACAGGAAAACCGTCTCGACCAGAAACGGATGGACGAATTTGCCCAACGGGCCGCATTGAGGAGAGGCGAATGATTACGCTGCCAAACATTGCCATGAAAGCGACGGCTAAAACCGACGCAGAACCATCAGTCGCAACCGACGCTGCGGCAGGGTCAGATGCCCTGCCACAGGACTTTCTGACCGCGCTGGGAAACCAGCTGCTTGGCCTGGCAAAACAGCAGGGAAAAGCGGCGCAATCCGCTGACGCAAAAGCAGAAATGGCCGATGAGCGTCGACCGGCTTCTCCGCTCAGTGCGCTGCTGGCAACACGGGATAATCCTGCTGCCCTGGCTGCCCTGCTGAAACCGGAAAATATTAAAGCTGGGTCAAAATCAGCCGATGATAAAGAGAGCCTGGACGCGGCATCCTTAAGCGCCAGCGAGCTGCAGAATGTGCAGGCGCTGTTCGCCATGTTGCCGGGTGCGGCTACGGCGACAGCCAGCGCGCCACCGCCGATCAGCAGTGAATCGGGTGAGGTAATCAGTCAGAGCGACGGCAGCCGTAAAGCGCTGACCGCGCTGACACAGATGCTGAACACGACACCGGAGAGCAGCTCATCGCAGAGCACTGCACCGGGTAAAGATGAGAAGCACGAGATAAAAGGTGCGGCGCTGAACGCGCCTGCAGCCAGCAACGCGGCGAGCCAGAGCAGTAGCACCGCGCAGAGCAGCAACAGCAGCCTGAACCTGGCCTCAGACAGCCATTTCCAGCAGGCGCTGAGTGCGATGATGAAGCAGGATGATCAGGCCGCGACGCACAGCAGCGCCAGCGACACTGGTCTGAACATCAGCGGCCCGATTACGAGCGCCAGCACCCTGCCCGCGCCGGTGACCGCGTCAGCGACCAGCAGCACCCCCTCAACGCCGATGCTGAATGCGCAGCTGGGCAGCGACGAGTGGCAGCAGGCGCTGAGTCAGCAGATTGTGATGTTCAGTCGCAACGGCCAGCAGAACGCGGAGTTGCGTTTACATCCGGAAGACCTCGGCGCTATCCAGATCAGCCTGAAACTGGATAACGACCAGGCACAGATTAGTCTGGTTTCCAGCCACAGCCACGTCAGATCGGCGCTGGAAGCCGCGATACCGCAGCTGCGCAGCGCGCTGGCAGAGAGCGGTATCAACCTGGGCGAGAGTCAGGTGAGCAGTGACAGTTCCGCGCAGAGCCAGAGCTTCCAGAATCAACAGGAGGCGCGCCGCGACGGACAGCATGGCCGCTTCTCCCTCCCCCAGGACAGTGACACCGACATTACGCCGATTGCCGTCCCCGCCGCCCTTCAGGCTCGCGTCAGCGGTAACAGCGCCGTCGACACTTTTGCCTGACAGCGATAAACGCTGAAGGTAAGCGTAAAACCCGCGTCTATTCTGCCCATTGGTTTGACTTAAGACGCGGGATAATCTGTCCCGTGAGCCGAGAGGCTTGCCCATAATTCACAGGAAGTAACTGCAACCATGTCTGATAACGCGAAAGCTAAAGGCCGCAAACGTAAACTCTTAATACCGGTGTTGCTCATTGTGACGCTGGCCGCTTGCAGCGTGGCAGGCTATGCAGTCTGGCGAATGATGAACAAACACGAGGGCGATAAGCCTGAGGTGGCGAAAGTTGAACCGCCTCCCGCTCCGGTCTTTTTTGCACTTGATACATTTACGGTTAACCTGGTCAATCCCGACAACGATCCTGACCGCGTGCTGTACGTAGGCTTTACCCTGCGTCTGGCCGATGAGGATACCCGTCGTCGGATGAATGACTATCTGCCTGAGGTGCGCAGCCGTCTGCTGCTGCTGCTCTCGCGTCAGAGTGCTTCGGCCCTGGCGACAGAGCAGGGAAAACAGGCGCTTGTTGAACAAATCAAACAGGCGCTGACACCTCCGCTGGTGAAAGGTCAACCTCCGCAGGCTGTAAACGACGTGCTGTTTACCGCCTTCATTTTGAGGTGAATCAATGGGCGATAGCATTCTCTCCCAGGCTGAAATTGACGCCCTTTTAAACGGCGACAGTGGCAGCGCGGAAGAAGAAAAGAAACAAAGCGGGCCGGAAGGCGATATTCGTCCTTACGACCCGAACACCCAGCGCCGCGTGGTGCGCGAGCGTTTACAGGCGCTGGAGATCATTAACGAGCGTTTTGCCCGTAGTTTCCGTATGGCGCTGTTTAACCTGCTGCGCCGTAGCCCGGATGTCAGCGTCGGGGCGATCAAGATTCAGCCGTATCATGAGTTTGCCCGCAATCTGCCGGTGCCAACCAACCTGAACCTGATCCACCTGAAACCGCTGCGTGGCACCGCGCTGGTGGTGTTCTCACCCAGCCTGGTCTTTATCGCCGTTGATAACCTGTTTGGTGGCGACGGACGGTTCCCGACCAAGGTCGAGGGCCGTGAGTTCACCCATACCGAGCAGCGGGTTATTCGCCGCATGCTGAAGCTGGCGCTGGATGGTTACAGCGACGCCTGGAAGGCGATTTATCCCCTGGACGTCGAATATGTACGTTCAGAGATGCAGGTAAAGTTCACCAACATTACCACCTCACCGAACGATATCGTGGTTAACACGCCGTTCCAGGTGGAGATTGGTAACCTGGTGGGTGAGTTTAATATCTGCATCCCGTTTTCAATGATTGAACCGCTGCGCGAGCTGCTGGTGAACCCACCGCTCGAAAACTCCCGCCAGGAAGATAACCACTGGCGTGACAACCTGGTCAAACAGGTGCAGCACTCTGAGCTGGAACTGATCGCTCACTTTGCCGAAACCTCGCTGCGTCTGTCACGGATCCTGCAGCTGAAACCCGGCGATGTGCTGCCGATTGAGAAGCCGGAACGTATTATCGCCCATGTCGATAGCGTCCCGGTCTTAACCAGCCAATATGGCACGATGAACGGCCAGTATGCGCTCCGTGTCGAACACCTGATTAACCCGATTTTGAATTCGCTGAACGAGGAACAGCCCCATGACTGACAGTAATAAACCGTCTGACGATATCTCTGCGGACGATCTGTGGGCTGAAGCGATGAATGAGCAGGTCGGCAGCAGCAGCGCGCCGCAAACCGATGACGTCTTTAAGTCATTCGACAGCCCGAATGTGGCAGGCTCACTGCAGGACATCGATCTGATTATGGATATCCCGGTGAAGCTCACCGTGGAACTGGGCCGCACCAAGATGACCATCAAAGAGCTGCTGCGTCTGACGCAGGGTTCCGTGGTGTCACTGGATGGCCTGGCGGGTGAACCGCTTGATATCCTGATTAATGGCTACCTGATCGCTCAGGGTGAAGTCGTGGTCGTGAACGACAAATATGGCGTTCGCATCACGGATATCATCACCCCGTCTGAACGTATGCGTCGTCTGAGTCGCTGAATATGACCAGCCAGAATCAAACGCTGCAACCGGCTGCACCTCAGGCCCAGGCGATCTCCACCGGCTCGATGCTGGCTCAGGTCAGCAGCGTATTAGCGTTAATTATTTTACTGATTCTGGCCTGCGCCTGGCTGGCACGCCGTGTCGGCTTCGCGCCGAAAAAGGTCAGCAGCCAGGAGCTGAAGCTCACAGCCAGCGTCTCCGTGGGCCAGCGTGAGCGGGTGGTGATTGTGGATACCGCCGATGCCCGTCTGGTGCTGGGCATCACCGCACAGCAGATTACTCACCTGCACACCCTGCCGCCGGGTGAACCGGCGTCAGTGACGCCGGTCAACAGTGCACCACAGGATTTTCGTCAGCTGTTACAGAACCTGGTTAAACGTCCCGGAAAAAACCCATGATGCGTCGACTGCTTCCTTTACTGCCACTCCTGTTACTGGCACCGGTTGCCCATGCCCAGCTGCCGGGCCTGGTGAGTCATTCGCTGCCTAATGGCGGTCAGAGCTGGTCGCTGCCGGTGCAGACGCTGGTCTTTATCACGGCGCTGACCTTTATTCCGGCGGTGCTGCTGATGATGACCAGCTTCACCCGTATCATCATTGTGTTTGGTCTGCTGCGTAACGCGCTGGGCACGCCCTCGGCCCCGCCGAATCAGGTGCTGCTTGGCCTGTCGCTGTTCCTGACCTTCTTTATCATGGCGCCGACCTTTGACCGGATTTATCAGGATGCCTATCTGCCCTTCAGCCAGGACAAGATCAGCATGGATGTGGCGATTGAGAAAGGCGCCCAGCCGCTGCGTGATTTTATGCTGCGCCAGACGCGTGAAGCGGACTTAGCCCTGTTTGCCCGGCTGGCAAACGTGGCACCGATTGCCGGTCCGGAAGCCGTGCCGATGCGCATTCTGCTGCCCGCTTACGTGACCAGCGAGCTGAAGACCGCGTTCCAGATTGGCTTTACCGTCTTTATCCCGTTTCTGATCATTGACCTGGTCGTCGCCAGCGTGCTGATGGCGCTGGGGATGATGATGGTGCCGCCCGCGACCATCTCACTGCCGTTTAAACTGATGCTGTTTGTTCTGGTCGATGGCTGGCAGCTGCTGGTCGGTTCACTGGCGCAAAGCTTCTACTCCTGATCCCCTTTTCTTCCCGGAGCAACACATGACACCCGAATCAGTAATGGTAATGGGACAGGAAGCGATGCGCGTCGCCCTGATGCTGGCCGCCCCGCTGCTGCTGGCTGCGCTGGTCAGCGGCCTGCTGATCAGCCTGATCCAGGCGGCAACCCAGGTCAACGAACAGACCTTATCCTTTATTCCTAAGATCCTGGCGGTGGCGACCACCGGGATTATTGCCGGCCCGTGGATGCTGAATCTGCTGCTGGACTATATCCGCACCGTCTTTACTAACCTGCCTTACATCATCGGCTGATGATTACTCTCGACAGCAGCCAGCTGGTTCAGTGGGTCAGCCAGTTCTTCTGGCCACTGGTGCGTATCATGGCGTTGTTTGCCACCGCACCGATCCTCAGTGAACGTTCCGTCAGTAAGCGTGTCAAAATCGGGCTGGCGGTGATGATCACCTGGCTGCTGATGCCGCTGCTGCCTGCTGTTAATGTCACGCTCTTTTCGCCTGCCGGATTCTGGCTGCTGATCCAGCAGATGCTGATTGGCATCGCACTGGGCTTCACCATGCAGTTTGCCTTCGCAGCCGTGCGCTGCGCCGGGGAAGTGATTGGCCTGCAGATGGGTCTGTCGTTCGCCACCTTTTTCGACCCCGGCAGCCGTCTGAACATGCCGGTGCTGGCCCGCTTTCTCGACATGCTGGCGATGTTACTGTTCCTGACCTTTAACGGGCACCTGTGGCTGATGTCGTTACTGGCGGACAGTTTTCATACCCTGCCGATTGGCGGTCACCCGCTGAATGCCAATGCTTTTATGGCGCTGGTGAAATCGGGCGGATTAATTTTCCTTAATGGCATGATGTTAGCGCTGCCCTTAATCGTTTTGTTACTCATGCTAAATCTGGTACTGGGTTTGTTAAACCGCGTTTCACCACAGTTATCGATCTTCGCAATCGGCTTCCCGATTACCTTATCAGTCGGAATTTTAACCATCAGCCTGCTGATGCCCCTTCTCGCCCCGTTCTGTGAGCATTTGTTCGGTGAAGTATTTGATTTACTCGCCCTGTTCCTGACAGAACTATCCCGAACCTGAACATTAACTTTCTAACTATCTTTCCATCACCACACTTAAGTATCGCAAAACCATCGGTGCATTTTCCGAACCATGTTTTCCAGAATGCAACTAAGGATATTCTGATAAATGTGCTGAGAGTCTGAAAATAATTCTTATTAAACCGGGCTTCGCGTATTTTAGTTGGGTGGTTCACAGAAGCTCTCAGACTGTGAATGTGCAGGCAAATCGGTCAAATCATTGAAATTGCGAAGAAAAAAACTTTAACGAATTTTTCTTGTTAAAAAATGTTTTTTCCGGCATTGTCAACGCACGCTGAGACATCACACTTTCGTAAAACAAATGTTTTTGAGAATTGTCCTATCAGAAAACTCCGGGTTTTCAGGGATAGTGACAAGGCTCCCAAAAATTGAGTAATACTTAACCTCCGGCATTTCACTGGCACTCCCCGCCACAGTCGGAGAATGTGTGACGTCAGGGCAGCACAAATTTTTTGCAGAACGGGTCAGGGATGAAGACTTTTACGGGCGATTGCCTGTTACCACACTGCACGAGCAGAATAAAAAAGTACCTAAGAAATCTCTCTCGTATCGCAACGCGTATTCATCGTTGATTTAAACGGATAACAAATTGGTGAGGGTCGCTATTATGCCAACTATTATTATGGATTCCTGCAACTACACACGCCTGGGATTAACAGACTACATGTCTTTGAAAGGAGTTAAGAAGAAAAATATCTCTTCCGTCTCCGACATTGAGCAACTACAGCAGAAATGTGAGCAATTAAATCCTGGTGTCGTATTTATTAATGAAGATTGTTTCATTCATGAATCCGATTCCAGTGAGCGTATCCGCAGCATTATTACGCAGCATCCCGATACACTCTTCTTTATCTTTATGGCGATTAGCAATATCCATTTTGAGGAATATCTCTACGTTCGTAAGAACCTGATTATTACATCAAAATCGATGAAAACGTCGACCCTGGATTCCTTACTCAGTACCTATTTGCAGAAGAAACTCAACCAGTCTGCGCGCATCTCTTCGGGCATGGATGTTCACCCGCTGACGCTGAGCCAGACCGAGTCAAACATGCTGAAAATGTGGATGTCAGGTCATGACACCATTCAGATCTCAGATAAAATGCAAATTAAGGCCAAAACGGTATCGTCACACAAAGGTAATATTAAACGCAAAATCAAAACCCATAATAAACAGGTGATTTATCATGTGGTGCGTTTAACCGATAATGTGACCTCGGGTATTTACGTTAATATCCGCTGATCGTTAAACCAGAAAAACCGGCTCCGATGGGCCGGTTTTTTTTTGCTCAGAATTGGGAGCCACGTCTCACTCTTACCGCTAAGCCTTTACTCTCCTTTGCCGATGTTAAGCCTTATAACAACAGCCCTGAGAGAGCAAGGATATGAACACTGCATTAGATAATGATGGACAAAAAAGCGCGGGCATCTGGCAGAATCTCCGCCTCGTACCGCTGTTTAGCCTCATCTTCGGCGGCATTCTGCTGCTGTTTGCACTCTGTATTGGCGTCGCCAGTTACTTTCTTACCTTAAGCAATCACTCCCTCGATGATGCCACCGACGAAATTCAGGTTCGTATGGGGCTCGCCAACAGTTCAAACCATCTGCGTACGGCACGCCTGACGATTATTCAGGCCGGTGCGGCCGCCCGTATTGGCGAAATGGATGAGTTTCGCGCGAACGTCGCGGCAGCCGAAAAACGTATCCAGCAGGCCAAAGAGGGCTTTGCGGTCTATGAAGCGCGTAAGGTGAAGTCGCCCTCTGATACCGAACTCGATGCCACGCTGCAGGCACGCTTCAATAACTACATTACTAAAGGCCTGCTGCCGATGATCAATGCCGGTAAGCAGGGCAGCTTTGAGGGGATCATTGCTCAGGAGACGGATGTCACCCGCAAGCTGGATGATGAATATAATCAGGTGCTGCTGAAGGCGATTAAAATCCGGACCGACCGGGCAAATGCCATTACCGCTGAAGCCGATGCGCAGTCACGCATCGGTTTTATAGCGATGGGCGTCGCGTTTGTGGCTGCACTGGTACTGGTTCTGCTGACCTTTGTCTTCCTGCGGCGGATTGTGATCAATCCTTTACGGCAGTCAGTGGAACGCATCGAACGCATTGCGCAGGGCGATCTGACCTCCGCTCCCCTGCCCTGTGGGCGCAGTGAAATCGGTACGCTGATCCATAACCTGCAACTGATGCAGCAGGCACTGGTCACCACGGTCGGAACGGTGCGAGAAGGCGCTGTCGCCATTTATCAGGGGTCCAGCGAAATCTCCGCCGGTAACACCGACCTCTCTTCCCGCACCGAGCAGCAGGCCGCCGCGCTGGAACAGACCGCGGCCAGCATGGAAGAACTTACCGCCACCGTGAAGCAGAATGCGGAGAACGCGCATCACGCCAGTCAGCTGGCTGCCGATGCCTCCGGCAAGGCACGCAGCGGCGGCGAGCTGGTCAGCGGTGTGGTGAAAACCATGACCAATATTTCCGGCAGTTCGAAGAAGATTGCGGAGATCACTAACGTCATTAACAGCATTGCGTTTCAGACTAACATCCTGGCGCTGAACGCGGCCGTCGAGGCGGCGCGTGCCGGTGAACAGGGACGCGGCTTTGCGGTGGTCGCCAGCGAAGTGCGGAATCTGGCCCAGCGCAGTGCGCAGGCGGCAAAAGAGATTGAGTCCCTGATTGCCGAGTCGGTCGCACTGATTAATGACGGTTCACAGCAGGTGGGCGCAGCCGGGAATACGATGGGTGAGATTGTCGAGGCGGTGCGTCGGGTGACCGATATCATGTCAGAGATTGCGGCCGCCTCCGACGAGCAGAGCCGCGGGATTCAGCAGGTCAGCCAGGCGGTGACCGAGATGGATAACGT
>Ga0157365_10000335_pt1 | contig 20584 bp, 26 predicted proteins | sample AttsexASBM3_FD_111478 | JGI IMG/M metagenome (GOLD analysis project Ga0157365, IMG submission 111478) | Fungus gardens microbial communities from leaf cutter ant in Ribeirão Preto, State of São Paulo, Brazil - Atta sexdens ASBM3 | ecosystem: Host-associated > Fungi > Mycelium > Unclassified ... | reverse complement strand
TTGAAGGACCGGCCCGCATATCGTTTGTCTCTGACAAGCACCTGTTCCCGCACGGGCACGCGCTCGCCTTTGGCTGCTACCGTCCCATTCTGCTTCAGAACGCGGCCAGTCGCCTTATCTCGCCGGGCTATCAGTGGCCCCCATCCGCGTATCTCCCGCACGTTCTCCAGCATGACGATGCGGGGCCGCGTCTTGCCAACCCACCGGCAGACCTGCCAGGGCAGAGACCTCACGCGGGCGGAACGTGGTGCGCCGCCCTTTGCGACTGAGTGATCCCGGCAATCAGGGCTTGCCCATAGGACTTTTACGGGCCGTCCTCCGGTGGCCGCGATAGGGTCAACGTCGAAGATGTCGCCTTTGATATGGCGGGTATGTGGATGGTTTGCGGCATGGGCTGCAATCGCTACCGCATCATGGTTGCACGCGACCTGAACGGGGCAGCCGGCATCTTCAAGGCCTTCACATGCCCCTCCTAGGCCAGCAAACAAAACAACGGTGATTTCCGCATCAAGTGTCCAGGTCATGCTGCGGCCCCATTCGTCATATCCGGCGAGTACGGCGCGATCGTCACAACACGCCCCTTCGCGACCATTGCGCCCGCAATTCGTTCTGGCGTTCCGTGCACGAGAATGGGGCCGCTTTTGAAGGCCTCGCTATCGATCTCCAGCCACGAGCCTCGCCCTTTCAATGCTCCCTCACGCCGCACAGGAAGGGCAGAGATGATATCGTCCACATGGATCATAATCGAGTCTTCTCCGCGATTATTGGCAGGGTAAATCAGAAGAAAATCAGCCATCACGCGCTCCACTTCTCAGAACTCAGCAGGCCGCACTCGCGGCGGATTTCGTTGTCGTCGTGGCGGAGGTCGGAGAGGCACGGCAGGGCCGCTGCACGCTCGATCCGCTCCATGAGGAAGGACCGCGCAATCACGTCGCTCAGGTCCTCGTTGATCTCGCGGGGGTGGGTCATCAGCAGAGCCCTCCCCTCATCATGTCATGTGGATAAGGCGGAGGGTTGCCGCCCCAGATTGCAGCCCACGCAATACCGCCGACCGGCATTGCCGGATGACTGCACGCGCCAAAATTGCAGCGCGCAGGTTCAAACTGTTCGGATACAGCCTGCGCTGTTTCAATACAGGTCTGTTTTCTCTTGTAGGGGCTCTTGGGCTCCTGTGGGCGAGAAGAGGCAAAGGAACCACGACGCCTTGCGTAACAGGCACTCTCCCAAGCGGCGCGCTGTTCAGGGCTAAATCGTTTTCTCGCCGTGTAACAGACCGCCGATTTTGTGGACCCGATTAGTTCCGCCATTTCAGAATAAGACAGGCCCTGAGGAATAAGCGGAATAATTTTTTCCAGCGTAAGGGCACTCTTTTGGTACGTCCCAGAGCGACCATGCTGCAAAACAGCAACGATCATCAGGCCTTCATTACGCATACGGCGAAGCGTAGTATCGTAAGTACTGACTGAAATGCCCAAGTCCTGCGCTATGTCATGTTTATTGAGGCCTTTGCTGCGCAATTTATTGATGCGCGGAAGGAGCGCGGGCCAGTCGTGAAGGAACTTCCCCATTATGCCGCCCCCCGCGTTTCCATCATGATGAAGGCCAGACGCGCATCCACACATCCGATCGTCCGCATCGTGGCTTTGATCTTCGGCAGTTCGTAGATCGTGTTCAGGCGAACCTTGGCGGACATCACCACATCCCGCGCCACGCGCCGGTCATTCTCCAGCGGCGCGATGATGGCCTGATTGCTGTGATAGGTGATGATGCTCTCGAGGTTCAGGATCTCCTGCCGGACCGCAGGCGGAAAGAACTCCAGTTCACCAGACACACTTCGGGCGTTTGCTGTTTCACGCATTTCGAAAATTCCTGTGGTTTACTTGCCGGTCAGGCGGCGATGGGGATCTGTACGGTGTAGGTCGGGCTCTTTAGACTTAGGGCCGCCTCCCCGCATCGAAATGAAAGGCGTCTCAGGTCTTGGATTGCACTCGGATCACGCTCAATCCGGTAGGAAATTTCCTGGACCTGCAGCAGTAGTTCAGCAGCAGAGACCAGATCGTGAGCGCTGATGCCGGGCATCACGCCACCGCCTCGAATTGAGCGACCCAACGCTTGCACCATTCCAGCGCACGATCATCGCTTTCGCTATGACGGGCTATCTGTCCGGCGCGGAGATGGCCATCTGCCATCTTGTTATAGATGCCAAGGCCAGTCTGCTCTTCGAAGATTGCAAAGTTGAGTGTCTCGTAGAGCTTGCGGACCGTGCCGAATGGGCCGGGATACAGAGCTTTCCATTTCTTGACGTCGATTGTCCGCACAATCGGCCATCCGAAGTCGTTCAGAACCGGGCCAGCAATCTGCGGCCTCATCAGTTCTGCCAAATTCCCTTGGGGCATTGTGTTTCTCCCATCACCCTCGGTGGGTGTGGGACATTAATGTCCTATAATTCGATTCTGCGTCAAGGACATTTTTGTCCTACGGCAGAAAAAAAGAAACCCGGCTCTCACCGGGTCTCTGTCAGCTCACTGGCTGGGGTAGTTCTTGCATGGGTGGAGGCCCCTCACCCGGTGGCGGGTATGGATTGGGATGCGGTGGTCCTGGAGGGTGTGGCGGCGGTGCGGGTGGCTGGCCGCAGGCTGTTCGAGCGTAGGGCATGGTCGTCTCCATTGGCGGGTGACGATTATTCAAAGCCTGTCCGGCGCGGGGGTTTGGTTTGGGCAAAAAGAAACCCGGCCGGAGCCGGGTGGGGTTAGTCTGAAAAATTTAACGGGATCTGTTGGGTGCCCGGAATATGGTCGAGAACCTTTTCGACAGTGTATTCCGTTTTCAATCCTGTCTCAGTACGCTTCTGGATAAGGTGAACATCGCAAATGAGCACATCTCCCTTAGAAAAGGAGATCTCATTGGAGTCCACGCGACGTATAAAATCTTCGTCTGCAATCGTAGCACTGATGGTATTGGCCCCATCATGAAGCCGCCACTTATTGTCTTCCTTGAAAGCAAGAGAAAGGATGGAGAAGGCACCACGCCGATGATCGTCAACTAAAATTTGCTCGGGTAAAGAAGGTTTCGAAAACCATGCGGCCTCTTGGCGATCAATAGAAAGTACAGTTCTGCCCTGCTCACGGACCTCGAAGGTGTCTATTCCATCCTGCTTTAATGGATCTTCAATCACCTTCTGCAAGGCATCTCTTACAGGAACACTTTGTAGAACTCGAAGTGTGTTGAGGGGAATATCGTACATCTCATCCCCAATCTGAATGCGCACCATGTCATTGCCAAGATCCTGAACATTATCAGGATTTCGGCCGCGCAGTCGTTTGATGAGATAGATTATCCCTGCCCCAGCAACGATGCCATCCTTCACACTGAAGCCAAGAATTCCCAAAAGATTCGAGGCAGCGCTAGCCTGCGGCCCTGAAAATAGATTTACGACCTGCTCGTAAAAACTCTGTACGACCTCAAAAGATATTTGGAAGCTTCCGGCTTCTAGTGCCTTGACGTGGATCTTAGTTTGGGCCGCATCTTTGTTGATTACCGAATTGGCGGCATCAATTAACTGACCGAACCCCATCAATGCAGGCGCAAGGGCTCGCACGTCCATTGAATGGTCGCGCAACGCAGGCCCATCGTAGGCCACTGTGAAAGATGCCTTGCTCATGTCAGTCATTTAGCATTCCAGCCAACGCGCTGCATATAAATCTCTCACTTCCAAGTCCACTTCCCAACGACGCAGTTCACGAGAACGAAGCCTTCGGGTTTGGTTGATAGCTACCAACCACAAGCGCCTGGATCGCCACGTCTGGTACCCCTGCGCTGTCCTGACCATCATGCGGCGGCAGGATCACAGGCGTTTGAAATGCCGGGTCCCAACTCTGTGGCCATAGGATCACCGTTCCGTCATCCCGGATCTGGACGGCCTTCACCGTTGCTTCGTACTGATCCGTCTTGCTGCACCGCTGAACGGCAACCACGAAGTCACCTGTCTTAGGCAAGCGGCCCAGATCACCGAAATTGATGACCACGACCACGGAGCCCTCCGGGAAGACCTTGTTCATGGACTGGCCGCAGACCTTCAGGCCGTAGCGGTGGAAGCCCTGATAAGCCGCGTCGATCGGCACAGTGATCGCGTACCAATCCACAGCAGGCCACTCGATAGCCTCACGCCATACGCCCGCCTGTACGTCGCCTCGGACTTCGATCTGCGTGGTGTGGACAGGAATAGCAGCTTCTCGCTGCTGAGGATCTTTCCCAGTAATTTCTGAAGTTGGGATATCCAAGTATGCTGCGATCTGATTGATCGTCTTTAGCCTGGGGCTTTGGCTGGAGCCATAGATCACATGCTTGGCAGCAGATTCACTCAGGCCTGCCCCCAAGCTAACAGCACGCATTGATATTCCTCTTTCATTGAGGATTTTCAGGAGACGGGCTCCGATCTGCGTGGTGGGTTTTTTCATGGGTCCATTATGTCCCATCCTAAAAAATGCAGCACGGGACAAAAATGTCCTTGCATCCTGAAGGGGCATAGGACATTAATGTCCCATGACCCAACGTGATCGCCTTCTCCAGCAAATTGAAGAGTTCCGCAACAATCGTGGAATGTCCGAAAGGGCTTTCAGTATTGCTGCCGCAGGAAACCCGAAATTTCTTTCCCGCTTCAAGAAGGGAGTATCAACCCTTAGATCTATCGAAGCGGTTGAGAAGTATCTGAAAATCGAAATGGAAGCCGTCACGCAATGACCGGCCTCATGATGCTTTCCAGCTCACATTCCGCAATCCAGCAGCTTTCTATGAGCGTCGCTGTTGGCATGGCGGGTTCAACGCTTTCGAATGTCGGCATTACCAGTGCCGTTCGTACCTGCGAAGCGATGACTTCGGCTGAAACATACGGAACACGGGGTGCAACCCGTGACCGCATGACAGCACACAACACGATCATCTTTTCCAGTGTTTCTGCGAATTCCAAGTCCAAGGTCTCTTTCCTCCCTGTCGTTCACAATGACAGGGAGACTTTCCGTGTTGGCGGAAAAATCGATGCCTAACGCAGAAACCATATCTGCCGAGATGCAAATGATCGTCCAGGCTGCTGCCACGCCATTTCAGGCAGGTGACACCATAGGGCGCCAGATCGACCGCGCAGCGCGCGCCCTCGGCATCACGGCAGGACAATGCAAACGGTTCTGGTACCGGGAGCACAAAGCCATTCTCGCTATCGAAGCGGATAGGCTGCGTGCCTGGTACGCGAACTGGCAGGACATCCGGATCCAGCGAATGGACCACGAAATTTCACTCATGAAGGCCCGAAAAGGCAAAATGGAAGCATGGAAGAATGTCTGATCGTCTGGATAACATTCTGGATATGGGTGAACGGCCTATCGTTCAGGATTGTGCGCATGGGCCGGATCAGGCTGTACGTCATCCGGAGACGAAAACGTTTACCATTGTGATCCCGGGCCCTCCGAAAGGAAAAGGCCGCCCACGCTTCGGGGGTGGGAAAGTCTTTACGGACAAGTCCACCCAGATTGCGGAAGCCTGGATCAAGCACTGTGCCATCAGGGATGTCGGACATCTCAATCTGGATTGCCCGGTTCAGGTGTCTATCACCATCGACATCATGCCGGCCGCGTCCTGGTCAAAGAAGAAGCGCGAAGCTGCTTTGGCAGGCGATCTGAAAGCAACAGGAAAGCCAGACGTGGACAATGTGTCCAAAACGGTTCTGGACGCGCTGAACGGCATTGTCTGGCGGGATGATGCGCAGGTTTGCGACCTGCATGTGCGCCGCCGGTATGCGCTGATTTCTCAGACCACGATGGTGGTGACGCCACTTTAACGTCGGATCGTGTTGCCCGGTGATCGAAATCACCGGGCGGGATGATGCGACGAGCATCAGTAACAAAGCGAGGGTAGCCGCCCTCGTCTTGAAGGAGACACTACATGAGCATGATGGCTCAAGTCCAGCATGGCGTGGTTCACAAACCGCCGCGCCTTATCATTTACGGAACCGCTGGCATCGGGAAAACCACGCTGGCCTGCGGAGCCCCCGCTCCCATCCTGGTGCAGACCGAGGATGGCGCGGAAAGCATCGGCGTGGACCGGTTCCCTCAGTGCATGTCCTACGAAGACATCATGGACCAGCTCACCGGCCTTCTTGAGGAAGAACACTCTTTCCAGACGCTCATTCTGGACAGCCTGGACTGGGCCGAAAAACTGGTCTGGGACTACACCTGCCGTCAGAACGGATGGGACTCCATCGGAGAGCCAGATTTTGGGCGCGGCTATGCCCGCGCAACTGAAAACTGGTCCTGGCTCGCAGGCCTTCTGCAGCGTCTGCGTGACGAGCGCGGCATGGCCATCGTGTTGCTGGCCCATAATCAGATCAAGCGGTTCGAAGACCCGACCACGGGAGGATATGACCGCTACCTTCTGGACCTTCAGAAGGGTGCATCATCCATGCTGCAGGAAATGATGGACGGCGTGTTCTTCATGAACTGGAAGACCATCGTCACCGAAGAGAAGGCCGGTTTTGCCAAGGTCAACAAGGCCAAAGGGAACGGACAGCGCCTTATTTTTACGGAAGAACGCCCCTTTGCGCTGGCAAAGAACCGGTTCGGAATGCCTGACAAGATCGAAATTCCAAGCAATCCGGCTGAGAGCTGGAATGCACTTGCCGCCAACATCCCCTACTTCGCGAACTGAGGAACAGAACCATGTCAGGTAATCTCGCAGGACTTTACGATCAGGACAGCGCTCCGGATGCCCCGGAATTCGAACTGCTGCCGGTGGGTGATTACAATGGCGATATCGTCAAGGCAGAGCTGAAACCGACCCGATCCGGTCAGATGATCTCGCTTCAGATCAAACTGGAGAGCGGGCGGATGGTCTTCGACAATCTCGCCATTCAGTGCGCGACAAGCCAACAGGCTGAAGACATTGCCAAGGCCAACATCAAGAAGATCGGCCAGACGAATAATACCATCATCCGTGACACGGCTGATCTCGAGCTGTGCAAGGTGCGTGTTCGTATCGGGATCCAGCCAGCCCGCGACGGCTATGATGAGCGCAATGTCGTCAAATACTACCAGGACCCGAACAAGACATCCGCGGCGTCGCGTCCTACTCCCGCGGCACGGTCTGCCGCTCCTGCTGCTCGACGTCCGGCCCCTGCCACGCGATCTGCACCGCCTGCGGCTGCATCATCTGGAAGCAAGCCATGGGTGCGCAACCGTCAGCCAGAACCCGAAGGACCGAATGCGGATCTGGGTGGGGATGAAATCCCATATTGATCTAGTTCCCGGGGCCTGAGCGCCCCGGCTTTCCTTTCAGGTGAATAAGTACAGGAGGCCACCGTGTCCGCTCACGACACGACAGGAAAGCTGCGTCTGCGCGACTACCAGCAGGAAGCCATCGATAAGACTTGGGAGTGGCTTCAGAACAATGATGGCTGCCCCATCATCGATGCCGCGGTTGGTGCCGGGAAATCCGTCATTATGGCGGCAATGATGACCCAGGCATGTGAATGGGATGCCGCCGCGCGGATCCTGATGATCACGCATTCCTCCCAGCTGGTGCAGCAGAACTATGCCAAGCTGGTCAATCTCTGGCCCATGGCCCCAGCTGGGATCTATTCCGCGGCGCTGAAACAGAAGGATCTGTATGCGCAGATCCTGTTTGCCACGATCCAGTCCATCTACAAAAAAGGATACGATATCGGGCGTGTGGATCTGATCCTGGTGGACGAGTGCCACACGATCAGCCGCAAGGAAAAGACCATGTGGCACCGGTTCCTGACGGACGTGGCGCGTGTCAATAAAGGTGTCCGCATGATTGGATTTTCCGGCACGCCCTGGCGGCTTGGAGAAGGCCCGCTGATTGAAGGTGATGACGCCATTTTTCATGGCATCAGCTACCGGATCAGCATCATGGATCTGATCAAGCGCGGATTTCTGGTGCCTGTCACCACCCAGTCAACTGGCATCCGCGTGGAAACGGCCGGCCTGAAAAAGACTGGTGGTGATTACAATATCGGCCAACTCACAACGGCCGTTGACGAACAGATTGAAACTGCCGTCACGGACTTTATCGAGCGTGGCCAGGATCGGCGGACATGGTTCATCTTTGTGCCGTCCGTGGAAAATGCCCGACATGTTGCGGAAGCTGTGCATCGCCATGGCATCACATGCGAAATCGTAACGGCCGACACGCCGGAAGCTGAGCGCAGTCGTATTCTGGATGGTATGCGCGCCGGAACCATTCGCAGCGCCGTCAGTGTCGGCACACTCACAACCGGCGTGGACGTACCGCAGGCTGACATGATTGTTGGCCTGCGGCCGACAACATCCAGCGCTCTTTTGATCCAGATGATCGGCCGGGTTCTGCGCCTCTCACCAGAGACCGGGAAAACGAATGCCCTGCTTTGCGATTATGCGGGCTGGCTGGCGCAGCATGGGCCTGTTGATCTGATCGAACCGCCCCGGGCGCGCGGGAAAGGTGGAGAGGCCCCGACAAAGCAGTGCGAGGTCTGCGACACCAAGGTTCCTATTCATATCATGGAATGTCCAACTTGTGGGTTCCTATTCCCGGCCAAGGAAAAGGAGGACGAACCAGTCCGGGCTTCAAATCTTGCGGCACTCTCGACAGACGTGAAGCCGGTCCGCGTCCCTGTTATCGACATGAAATTTCGCCGCAATCCGGGCCGTGATGGAAAGCCGGACACATTGCGCGTGATGTTCAGTTCCATGATGCAGGATTTCAGCAAATTCCTGACGTTTGAACCGCAGGCCAATCTCTGGGCGCGCAAAAAGTCAGCTGAAGCATGGGCCCAGATGGCGTTCCTGCCCGTGCATCAGAAGGCGCCGGAAAGCATAGATGAAGCCATGATGCGGAAGGCTGAACTCCGCGTCCCCAAAGAGCTCACGGTAAAGCTGGCCGGGAAGTATCCGGAAATCGTTGGGATTCATTATGAGTGACGCCAGCCGAAAGGCTTTTCTGAGCGCCATGGACAGCGCGCTCGACTGGCTGGAAGCCAATGGCCTGACGGCCGCTTTTGCCAATTTTTCAGAGGCACAGGCTGAAAGCTTTTTCGCCTCTTTTCTTGATAAATATTGCCTCGAGATCATGGCCACCTGGGATCCGAAGCTGATCAGAACAATCGGAGTGCCTCGCAATGACCAAGGGTAATCTCGAAGGCATCTTTGACTGGGACAGCGTCCAGCGCCGTGAACCCTACCAGGATCTGATCGGGGAACTGGGTGTGCCCTACCCCATATTCCCGTGTGGCGTGAACAAGCAACCGTTAACGCGCCATGGGTTCAAGGATGCGTCTGCTGATCCTGAGCAGGTTGCAACCATGTTCAAGCCCTTCCCGGGTGCGCGCATCGGCATGCCAACCGGCAAAGCATCGGGTATTTTCGTGGTTGATATCGACACGAAGAACGGCCCGGAAGCTGTCGAATGGATGATGGCGAATGACCTGCAGAACCAGACGAAATGCGTCCGGACCCAGTCGGGGGGATATCATCTGTGGTATCACATGCCATCCATCGAACTTCGCAATACCGCAAGCCGGCTGGTACGCGGCGTCGATACGCGCGGTGAAGGCGGGTATGTCCTGATCCCGCCATCAGATGGCTATTACGAGTTCAATGACGACCCGGTCTCTGCCCTGCCGGAATGGCTCCTGGAAGAACTGCAGCGCAAGCCTGAACCCGTCAGTGCGCCTGCCGTGTCAGCGCCATCCATGCGTCATGATGAGGGCGGCACAGCATACGGACTGGAGGCGCTTGCCCGTGAGTGCGATGCGATCCGGTTCGCAGGCGATGGTTCAAAGCATGCCACACTCAACAAGGCTGCCTATTCGATCGGTGGGCTTGTCGCATCCGGAGAGCTGGAACAGTCACTTGCATTGGCCGATCTGCGTTCTGCCCTGAATGATATCCGGTCCGCATGCCGGGACTTCCGGGCGGCAGAACGGACCCTCGACCGCTCCTTTCGTGAGGGGCTGGGGCGTCCGCGTGAAGTCGAGCACATCGAAGTTCATGAAGAAGCCGGGGATGAGTGGGCCCCCATGCTGCAGGACATTGGTCGCAAAAACCTGCCAGAACGCAATGTTTCCGCCCTGGTGCCCAAAAACCTTCAGGGTGTGGACGGGTTTCTGGAGGAATTCGTTGCCTATACCACCCGCACTGCACGTAGACCACAGCCATTTGCCGCAATGGCTGCCGGGATCAGCCTTGTGTCTGCACTGGCGGGCCGCAAGTACCGGACCAAAACTGACCTGTGGACCAATCTGTACGCCGTCAGCATCATCGACAGCGCAGGCGGCAAGGACCATGCACGGCGCGTCATCAAGCGCATTCTCACGCAGGCCGGGCTGATGGATTATCTGGGAGGCGAGGATATCGCTTCTGGTACCGCGCTGCACACGGCGCTGAAAATCCATCCGTCCAAGGTCTTCATGATCGATGAATGTGGCGATTTCCTGCGGGGCGTTCTTGGCACAAAGGCAAGTGCGCACAAACAGCAGATCGCCCAGAAACTGAAATCGCTTTACACGTCCAGCGCGGACGTCATGCTTGGAACCGAATATGCTGATCAGTCTGAAAAAACGGGCCGAAAGCGGGAAGACATCCATAATCCGATCGCCACCATTTATGGAACTTCAACACCTGCTCAGTTCTGGTCAGCCGTGGCCGGCGCTTCTCTTGCAGACGGCCTTCTCGGTCGCTTCCTGGTCTTCATCCCCGAAGAAAACTATCCCGACCTGCAGGACACCGAAGTCGAAGATATTCCCCAGAGCCTGATTGAAAAGGCACAGCAGATCGCGCATGGATGCCGGAAACACGACCCGGGCAACATCGAAAGTATGATGCTGGCTGATACGCCAGCCAACCCATACACGGTGCCATATACGATCGAAGCCGTCCGGGTTCTGAAGCAGGCCGAAATCCGGCAGGAAGTCCTGCTGAAACAGAATGAAGGCACCTATGTCACATCACTGGCCGGGCGCATCGTGGAGAACGCCTGCAAGCTGGCGCTGATCCGCAGCGTGTCACGTACTCCGCACGATCCGCAAATCAGCGAACCCGACATGAAATGGGGAATGGATCTGTCTCTGCACTGCTTTGACGCGATGCGCACCGGTGCAGAGCGGTACGTGGCAGAAAATGAGACACAGGCCAAAATGAAAAAGGTCCTGGAAGCAATTCGACAGATCAGCGGAGACGTCACGAAGAATGCCCTCTGTCGATCCCTCCGCGGCGTTCTAACCGCCAAAGAGCGGGATGACGCGCTGAATGAGCTTGTGACAGGTGGCTGGATTGTTGTAGTGACGAAGAGGCCTGACGGGCCCGGAAGGCCCTGTCAGATATTCAGGTTAAAATCCTGAATTAAGTACAATTAAGTGCGTATTTCATACATCCGGTACGCACTTAAAAAACGGCAGAAAACAGCCGCAGGATGAATTAAGTACAATATATACATTTTCTCCCTACGTACCCGTACGCGGGTGCCCTGTCTCCAGATCTAAGTATGTAATGTATGTAATGTATATATTGTATATTATTATTAATATATTGATTTATATAGACTTTTTGGCCCTCAAGCCTTCGTACATAATCCGTACATAAATGTACTTAATTCCCGCTTGGCAAAATGCCATTTTGCTTTTTGAGAAAATGGCATTTTTCCCGCTGGAAACTGCCGAAATAACTGGTACTGACCATGCGGATGTACTAGCTTTTCAGGCATGATAAGCCCCGAAAAACAGCCAATTTCCAACACCTGGCCCGACTGCATCGGCGAACACGCCGCGTCACTGGCCAAGCCCCGGAACTGGGCTGCGGCATGCGCACGGACCCAGATGGCTCAGGGATGTGATATCGGGACTGCCGGTCGCGCCTTGCTCGCAGACATGCACGGAGATGGGGCGCCCTTGTCCGCTGAATGCTGCGCAGATCGCGGAACGGTAGATGATGGGTCGGAAACGTCCTGCGTGAAGGGCGATGCCTCTATGGCTTTGTTCGATAATTGTGGAACAATAAACACCGAGGGCGACCTTGGGATGGGTGGGGAGTGAGGGGGGGTGACGACGCACACATGGGCCGATGTGGCATATGGGTTTTTCGTCGGGAATGCAGGAGATATTTCTCCAGCCACTGTGATTGCGGGATTTGCAATCCTTGCATTTGCCGCGTGGAAGGTGAAGCTATGACGCTCCCCTGGTACCTGAACCCTTGGGCGGAAGTGCGGCGGTTGCGGAGTGCCCTTGCGAATGAGCGCTATCGCGATGAGGGCAACCGGGATGAAATGCGCCGAACAGTTCAGTTTTATCGGAGCGAAAACGCCGAGCTTCGGCGGCGGATTGCGGAGTTGGAGAGGCAGCCGATTCCGTTCTGATTTCCCTGTACCGATGGCAATAGTTCGGGTATCATCGAACAATGCTAGCAGCCCAGAAATCCCGCGCCGGACTCGGCGACACGATCCGCGAGTTTTCGACACCGAAGACGGTTCGAAAAACGGCATTCATCCCAGCCATGGTCGAGGATAATTCTCCGACGCCGGAACGGATGGCCAAGGGGGATTATGAGTGGCAGGGCAAGAAGCGGATCAAGCTGAATACCGTGAACGCCCTGCATATGGCGGGAGACATCAATGGCGATGCCGTCACGGCTGCGAAATGGTGGATCTGCGACTACGTGTTCGCAAATCACGGGTACCTGGATATCCTGAATGACGTTCTGCCCTCGGATTATGTGAAGGGCGACGTGCACACTTTCGCAATCTCTCGGGGTAACGCGGCCGAACGGATTGGCATGATCCGCGATCGGCTTGGGTTTTGCGCTCATGTCCGTCTGGAAATGATGCTGGCGCGGGAACTGTCTTTCTCCGCGATGGCTGAGGCATTGGTTCCTGACAAATCGGCGCATGGGCGGAGGATTGTTTCCGGGCAGTGTGCGCTCATTCTGGAGCAGCTCACCGGCGCTTATTCAGGCGTTCGCAAGGAAATCCGCGACAGGATCGAGCGGAACAAAGCGCTTGTACTTGGACCCAGCGCCTGATACGGTTGGACAACACTGAATAATTGCGCCTGTAGCGCAAGTGGAATTCCGGACAATCAGCAATGGCCCCGCCCACACTCACAACTGGTGATGTGGTGAGATGGCGCGGATCGCTCCATGTGATTGCAACAATGCAATCGGGAAAAGCGGCTCTTTGTCCTGTCCTGCCGACGAGAACGGTCAGGCATCGTGCAGATATCCTGATCGAATTTCCGGATACGCTTTATCTCGGCGTTGTTGATGGCGCCCTGATCCGGTGCAAGCCGTTCGTCTTTCACAATGCCTGTAAGCTGACGAAAGACGGGGCCTTGTCCCCTGCTCTGCTTCGTCGGGTTCATCGTGCGATTGAACGAGAGATGGATGCGCGCAGGGTTGAGGCTGGATCGCCTGAGTATCGAGTGAGGTGAGTATGGCGCGGAAGAAGGGGGAGAAGAGTGCGCGCCCTGTGGGCAGGCCAACCGCCTTCCTTGAGCGTTATTGCGATGAGGCTCGGAAGCTATGTCTCCTTGGGGCCACCGATAGCGATTTGGCTGATTTCTTCGATGTGTCCGAGCAGACCATAAACTCTTGGAAAGCAACATATCCCGAATTTCTTGAGTCCATAAAAAAGGGAAAGATCTTAGCCGACGCCACAGTGGCCGACCGACTGTACAAACGAGCGACCGGCTATGAGCACGACGCCGTGAAGATCTTCAATGCGGAGGGGGCGCCGATGATCGTTCCCTACACCGAGCGATATGCTCCAGATACTACGGCGGCCATCTTCTGGTTGAAGAACCGGCAACGCGACAAGTGGCGTGATAAGCACGATCACGAACACACCGGCGCTGATGGCGGCCCTCTGGAGTTCACAGAAATTCGACGGGTGGTCGTGGACGTACCCAAGAAGGATTGAGCATGCAGAAGGCGCTGGAGATCCCCACGGCGCGCGTCTTCCTGCCCCTCCTGAAGCCGAACCGATACAAGGGCGCCTTTGGCGGTCGAGGATCTGGCAAGTCACATTTCTTCGGTGGTCTGACCGTTGAAGAACACCTTGCCATTCCGGGTCATCGAACGGTCTGCATCCGCGAAATCCAGAAATCGATTGCGCGCTCGTCCAAGCAGTTGATCGTGGACAAGATCAACCAGTTCAACCTGAACAAGCGCTTTGACGTACAGGACCAGGTGATCAAGACGCCGGGCGATGGCCTGATTGTCTTTCAGGGCCTTCAGAACCATACGGCAGACAGCATCAAGTCGCTCGAGGGCTTTGACCGCGCGTGGATTGAAGAAGCGCAGTCCATCAGCTCGTACTCATGGCGAATGCTGCGGCCGACGCTGCGAAAGCCGGGCTCTGAAATCTGGGCGTCATGGAACCCCGCGTCCTCTGACGATCCGATTGACGAGTTCTTTCGTGGTGAAGGCTCTGACCGTGCTGATCTGACGGCAGTCCGGGCCAACTGGTCTGACAACCCTTGGTTTGATGACGGCACGCTGCCCACTGAGCGCGAGGAAGATCAGCGGGCTCGGCCTGACGAATATGATCACGTCTGGGAAGGTGATTACGTCACCATTTCCGATGCGGTGATCTTCCGTAAGCGGGTCACGGTCGATGATTTCGAGACACCCGAAGATGCCCGGTTCTTTTATGGACTGGACTGGGGTTTTTCGCAGGACCCGACTGCGGTTGTCCGGTGCTTTATTCGCGATGAGGTGCTCTACGTCGATTACGAGGCTGGCGGAACAGGCATCCATCTGGATGAGCTGCCCGAGGTTCTGGACGAGATCCCCGGAACGCGGCGCTGGCCCATCAAGGCTGACTGTGCCTCCCCGCAGAACATCAGTTTCATGGCGACCCGCTACCGCTACAACATGACGCCCGCCAAGAAGTGGCCGGGCAGCGTGGAAGATGGCATCGACCGGTTGAAGGCGTTCAAGCGCATCGTTGTGCATCGCCGCTGCCCTCGCATTGCGGAAGAGTTTCGCAAATACGCCTTCAAGGTCGATCCCAAGACCGAAGAGGTTCTGCCGGTCATCGTGGATGCCTGGAACCACTGGATCGACGCACTGCGATACGCCCTGGACGGCATCATCCAGAACCGCAGATCCATGCCCTCCTTCGCGGGCTACAAATCAAGGACACGTTGATGAAACACTGGTTCAGCCGCAACCGGGAGCGCAAGCCGTTGCCCGAGCGGCGCGAGCCTGTCCTTTCACGCTCTGACCGACGCCTGAACCTGCGCTCATTTCGTGGGCATGGATCAGGTGGACTGCCGAGCGATCCTCGCCTTGCGTTCGACGCCTACAAGCCCCCGGAAGGCGTGCGGGGTGAAGCTCCAGACGCACTGGCGATGGACAGCGGCAGCCTTGAAGCCGTCGCGGATATGGGAGGATGGGCCGCGACTGCTGCTCCTATCCTGCGTGACTATTTCGAGGACGGTCTGGCCTTTCTTGGATACCCGCAGCTTGCCCAGATGGCGCAGCGGGCCGAGTTCCGCAAGCCATGCGAGGTCATTGCGCGTGAAGCGACCCGCGAATGGATTGAGTTCCGATCCGACAAGCAGGGCGGCGACACGGAAGAGAACGAGGAAGCCGCGCAGCGTATTCAGGAAGTCGAGCGCGAGTTCGAGCGCCTGAATGTGCGGCGGGTCATACAGACACACGTCCTGCACGGTCTGACGTTCGGTCTCGGCCATATCTGGATCGGCATTAAAGGGGCGGCGCTGAATACGACGGCTCAATCTCAGCCGCTCGTGATCGGCAAGAACGGCATGGCGAAAGGCTCACTGGAGCGCCTTGCCAATATCGAGCCGATCTGGACCACGCCGAACAGCTACAACGCGAACAACCCCCTCGCCTCGAACTTCTACAGGCCGGACAACTGGTGGGTTCTCGGCACGATGGTGGACAGCTCCCGTCTGCTGACCACGATCCCCTACCCTGTCAGCCAGATCCTTGCCCCGGCGTTCAACTTCGGCGGCCAGTCGCTCACACAGCTTCTGCGCGCCTACGTTCACAACTATTTGGCAACGCGCAACAGCACGGCCACCATCGTCCGCAACTTCTCCAAGCTGGTCCTGAAAACGGACATGACGGGAAACATGCAGACGGACATGGGGGCGGGCATGGACGCTCAGCCAATGCCCTATGAAGATGTGGACATGGCCTCCGTGCAGGGCCGCGCCGCCTACATGCAGGATGTGTCTGAGGGCCAAGGCACGATCGTGGTGGACAAGGAGCGTGAGGACGCTTCAATCATCGCCACGCCCTTGTCTGGTCTCGACAGCCTTCAGGCTCAGTCGATGGAAGCGCAGGCTGCCATTCCAGGCATCCCGCTGGTCAAGCTGTTCGGCATACAGCCGACAGGACTGAACGCCTCTTCGGACGGCGAAATCCGCGTCTTCTACGACGAGATTTCCGCCTTTCAGGAAGCGAACATCCGGTCATCGCTCCAGCGGATCTTCGAAGCCGTGCAGATTCATCTATGGGGCGAGATCGATGAAGGCTTGTCCTTCAACTTCGTCCCGCTCTGGCAGATGGACGAGAAGCAGCTTGCCGAAATCGAGAAGATCAAGGCCGACCTCATGGCCGTGCTGTCCACGGCGGGCATCGTCTCGCCGGAAGAGTGTCGAGAGCGCGAGGCGACGGACGATCACTCCATCTTCAAGGGTGTGGATCTGACCGGCCCTCCCCCTGAGCCACCAGAGCTCGAGCAGATGCCGGACATGGATAGCCTGCTCAAGAAGGGTGAAGGTGAGGAAGAGTGACCCAGCTCCGCTGCACTTCTGCGACCGGGAAGGCTCTCAAGCCAACCCGCGCCAGTGCTGCGCTTGAGGCGGCCTACTACCGGGATCTGATGCGCCTCGTCCGGGAAATGGATGACAGCCTGACCTACTGGCTCAAGGCCAATTACCGGAAGCATGAAGACGCCATCGCGCAGGACAGCGTGGCGGACGAGCTTCAGAAAGTCATGAACAAGCTCACGGCCCGGTGGCGCGGGCTGTTTGATGATCGGGCACTCGATATTGCGAAACGTCAATCCAAGCGTTGGCAGGGCTATGCTGATACATCTCTGATGGACAAGCTGAAGCAGGCTGGTTTTGCAGTGAAATTCCGGCCGTCCAAGGCAGTAACCGACACGCTGGACGGTCTGGTCAATGAAAACGTTGGTCTCATCAAGAGCATTGCCGAACACCACCTGACGGAAGTGTCGGGGATGGTGCAACGCTCCGTCATGGCCGGGCGTGACCTGTCCACTCTGACGCAGGATTTGAAAGAGCGGTACGGCATCACTCAGCGCCGCGCCGCCTTCATTGCCCGGGATCAGAACAACAAGGCCACATCGTTCATCACGCGGACCCGTCAGATTGAGATGGGGCTGACCGAGGCGATCTGGTGCCACTCAAGTGCGGGAAAACATCCACGGCCGAAGCATGTCGAGGCAGGCCGGAAACGGCTTCGCTACGACATCCGCAAAGGCGCGGACGTGGACGGCAACGGCAAGCTGATCTTTCCCGGCGAGGAACCGAACTGCCGCTGCACGTCTCAGGTGATTATTCCGGGGTTTGATGATTGAGTAATTCAATGCGCGCAATCAGCTCTCCAATAAGTTTTGGAGATTTCTGGAGCACCACTTCGTCAGCTTGGCTCATGGAGCCGGATTGAGCGCGAGCAAGATATCCTACCGTACTTGCAGTCAAAATCAGCAGCTTTCGTTCGTCTTCAGTCACTACGGCTCTCCTAAAATGACAGACACAATCATGGCCCTTGACCGGTCGGTGCGGCGCATCGACGCGGACGGGCATTTGCACGTTGAGCGTTGCGTGCTCAGCGCGGCGGTAGTCTCGCCCTATTATGGCCGGGAGATCAATGGCGCCGAGCGTCTGGGGCTGGAACCAGACACGATCTACTGGATGTATCGGGACGCCGATGCCTTGCGGGAAGCCGCATCGAGCATGAACGGCAAGCCCCTGATCGAGATCCACCAACCCGTCAGCGCGGAGGATCACCCGCGTGAGATCACGGTAGGATCGGTCAACAACGCCACGTTTCAGGCGCCCGACCTGATTGGCGAGCTGGCGGTCTGGGACGGCGACGCCATCAAGCGAATTCAGGACGGTTCCAAGCGGTGCGTGTCGGCTGGATACGCCTATGAGACCGTCCCTGAGACCGGTGAGATCAACGGTCAGCGCTACACGCTGAAGATGGTCAATATCCGCTTCAACCACCTTGCCCTGGTGGAAGAGCCCCGCGTGAAGACCGCCATCATCGGCGACAGCGCACCACCCAACATCACAAAGGAAACGAGCATGGCTGCCCACAAGCCCATGTCTGCTGCGGCGAAGGTTGCAGCCGCTCTCAAGTCCGGTCGTCTCGCTATGGATGCGTCCGAGGAAGACATCAAGAAGTGCATGGATGAGGACGAAACCGAGGAAGAGAAGAAGGCTCGCGAAGACAAAGAGCGTGCTGCCGCCGATGAGGAGGCGAAGAAGAAGGAAGACGACGAGCGTAAGGCTGCCGATGAGGAAGCCAAGCGCAAAGAGGATGAGCAGAAGGCCAAGGACGAGGAAGAGCGCAAGAAGGATGACGACAAAAAGGCGCAAGACGCCGCCGTCGACGCCAAAATTCAGCTTGCACTCGACAATCAGCGCCGGGAAATTCGAGCTGCACAGGACGCGCGGGAAGCGGTCCGGCCTCTCGTCGGTGACGTCATCGGCATGGACAGCGCTGGCGACATCTATCGCTACGCTCTGAAGCAGATCGGTCAGGACGCCGCCGGTGTTCATGACAGCGCCCTCCCCGCGCTCGTCAATATGGCGATCAACGCCAAGCGTCCTGCGCGCCCTGCCCGCATGGCTGGCGACAGCGCCATCGACACTGATTCCCCTCTGGCGGGCGCTTCTGCTCGCCGCAAAGCGTAAGGAGCGGCCCCGATGGGTTTCCCTACCAAGATCAATTATACCTGGGGCAAGGGCTTTCCGGGCGGTATCGCTTCGGCCAACCCGCGCCGCTCTGCCATTCCGGGCCCGATGGGCTTCGTTGCGGGTGCCGATGGCGTCACCGTGGCCGCTTTCGGCTGGGTGCAGGCTGATGGCGTGACCGTGCTGAACAAGCCGATCGCCTCCGAAGCCCCGACCGGCTTTGTCCTGCGTGACCAGACGGGCCTGATTACGACCTATCTGGGCGAGAGCACGATGACGCTGCCAAGCGGCTTCAATGTGCAGCTCATGACGGGCGGTGATTACTTTGCCGCAGCTTCCACCGCCGCCACGCCGGGACAGGCTGTTTACGCGTCCCTGACGGACGGCACGCTTCAGACTGGTGCCGCTGGCACGGTTCCTGAAGGAACGGTCGCCACTGGCTGGATCGTCACCCAGGGCGGTGCGGTCGGTTCCACCATCATCATTTCCGGTGCAGTTGCGCCGATTGCCGGGAGCAACGAATAATGGCTTCGTTTCGTAAAGACGCGACGCGCCTTGCGCAGGACTGGGGCATCAATCTCCCGGGCGTGACCCACTACGTCGGTGAGAACGGCAACGCCTATGACGCCGCTCCGACTTTCGGATCTGTGACGGCTCCGAACAGCGGTATTCCGGCCGTCATCAACACGATGGTTGACCCGCAGCTGATCCGTCAGCTTATCACGCCGACCAAGTCCGAAGAGATCTACGGCTCCCAGAAGAAGGGTGACCGCGCGATCAAGACGGTCATGTTCCCGGTCATCGAAGCCTCTGGCTATGCCGTGGCCTATGGCGACTATGAGCAGGCCGGTGACAGCTCGGCAAACGCCAACTGGGTCAACCGTCAGTCCTTCACGTTCCAGACCTGGGCCAAGTATGGCGATCTGGAAGCCGAGATGATGGGCATGGGCAGCATCGACTGGGTTGCCGAGCAGCGCACAGCCGGCTCGTCTGTTCTCGAAAAGCAGCAGAACCTGCTGAACCTGTTCGGCCTGACGGGTCTTGAGAACTACGGCGCCCTGAACGATCCGGCTCTCCCGGCTGCCATCACGGCATCTGTGAAGAGCGGCACGTCCACCGCATGGACGAGTGTCAGCGATCCGAACCTGATTTATCCGGATTTCGTGACGCTGTTCGCCGCCCTCAACAAGGCGATGATGGGCAACATCACCAATCAGACGCGCCTGAAGGTTGTTGCGCCGTCCGAGCTTTCGCAGGTGATGACCTACACCAACCAGTTCGGCATCACCCTTGAGGACATGCTGAAAAAAGCATGGCCCAACATGGTGATCGAGTTCCTGCCGGAAGCCGGTGTCACCATGTCGGGGGGCTATACCAGCGCCAACGTCATGCAGATGTTCGCTCCGGAAGTGGATGGCGTGGAGACGGTAACGACCGCGTTCACCGAGCGTCTGACCATGCACCGCCTGGAGCAGTATTCCACCAATGCACGTCAGAAGATGTCGCGTGGTGGCTGGGGTGCGATCTGGAAGCGTCCAATGGCTGTTGCCCAGATGGTGGGGATCTGAACATGGCTGATACCGTTACCGTCCTCTGCCGTATGCCGCACGGCCTGCGTCTGCGCCTCTC
>Ga0157365_10000333_pt1 | contig 20781 bp, 19 predicted proteins | sample AttsexASBM3_FD_111478 | JGI IMG/M metagenome (GOLD analysis project Ga0157365, IMG submission 111478) | Fungus gardens microbial communities from leaf cutter ant in Ribeirão Preto, State of São Paulo, Brazil - Atta sexdens ASBM3 | ecosystem: Host-associated > Fungi > Mycelium > Unclassified ... | reverse complement strand
CCCCCCCCCCCCCCCCGCATTTTTCGATCACAAATTCAAGTATCTATTTAAATAAACTTGACTTTTCCGGCCTGGTTTCACGCAACCGGTCGGGCCGCGCAATCTGGGATGACAGGGCCGTCACCCATCTTGCCGAACTGTGGAAGCGCCTTTACAGCCCCACTTTCATTGCAGAACTTCTTGGCCTGTCGCCCAAGACCGTGGGCGAAGCCGCCCGCCGTGCCGGCCTGCCCGCACGAACCGGACTGACCCTGCTCAATACCTGCCCGTCCGAAGATCCGTTTGCCGTTCCTGCGAACAGCACGGTGGCCAGCCAGATGATCAGAAAAATCTGCCGCGTCACCAGCCGCATCTTCTTCGTCTCCCCGCGTCACCAGAAAACAGTCCATTGCAGCCTTCTGGGCCGCAGGCGCCTTGCCACATATGCGGCCGGGTTCGCCTGAATATGCGCAATAGCAGGCAGGCAGTTACACGGCGTCTACTTGATCCGGCATTCGGGCAACTATTGATGGGCAGGCTTGCCATCGGCCTTATTGTCAGCATCGCGCTCAACCTCGGACTGGCGATCTGCCTGTTCGTCGCCATCACCCATCCACCCCGCATGCGGCATATCTATCACGACCCGTTTGGCAAGCCGCGCGAGCTGCTCGTCACCAACGAGCCCTATTTTACGGATGCGCAGGTCGCGAACTGGGCGACCGAGAAAGTAACAGGTCTCTATACAATCAATTTCCTGCAATATGCGCAGCAGCTTTCATCCTATGCGCAGTATTTTACGGCGGCCGCGTGGAATACATGGCTCGACGCATTCCGCAAGCCCGGAAACATCGAGTTCATCAAGGCAAGACGGGTCATGCTGACCGCCACCCCGAAATCGGCAGCCTCCATCAGGTGGGAAGGGAAAACCCCGAGCGGCGATTACGAATGGCATGTCCATTTCCCGATGTATCTCAGATGGGAGAACGGAAGTGGGTCGAAGACCGACCAGCTTTCGGTCGATGTCGTCATCCGCAGGACAAACGACCCGCTCCATCCCGATGGACTGGTCATTGCAGAACTGAACGCGCCCCGCGCCAGTAATGGCGGTGACTGAATGCGCTCCTATCGTGTGGCATTACTGGGACTGCTCCTTGCAGCAGCCCCGGCCCCGGCTGTGTACGCCCAGTCGCTCAACCAGTCTGACAGGAACGTCCACGTCGATCCTGTCTATTCAGGCACCCTGCCGCCTCCACCTGATGCGGTGAATAAGCTCTACGACCGTTTTGACTCGGGACAGCGCGCGCTGGATGGCGTGGACGATCCACATCGTATCGTCGTGCCCGTATCGCGTTCCGTAACCGTGGCGATGGCCGCCGGCGCACAGATCAATATCGTGCGGATCGCTCAGGACTACCCGGCCTCCATCACTTTCCTCGACGAAACCGGTCAGCCATGGCCGATCGCATGGGACATCGCCAGTAATAAAAACGGCGGCTGCGACCAGGACGGCGCCGGGCATAATACCGCCGTGCGCCCGGTTGGCATCAATGCCTGCGTGCCTGAGCCGGGATCAAACGTCCTGCAGCTGACCCCGGTGACACGCTACGCCCATGGCGGCGTTCTCGTGAGCCTGAAGGGTGCGCCAAAGCCCATCAGTTTCATGATCGTGGCCGGTACAGGCTCCTATGACGCCGATCTTACGGCGCGCATCGCCGCACGCGGTCCCAATGCCCGCGACCGGCCCAGTGCGGGGCCGGAAATCCCGGCCACGGGATCGTCGTTCTTCAACGCCATGCTCGATGGCACCCCGCCTGCGGAAGCCGTGCCGCTTCTCGTATCCGGGGGCGACCCCGATCGCGCGCGCGCGTGGCAGTACGACCACCACATCTATCTGCGTACAAACTACGACGTGCTGTCGCCCGGCCCGACCGGACATGAGGAACAGTATGGCTACGTGGTCTACGAGATCCCCGAGACACCGGAAGTCCTGGTGAATAACGGGGCCGGTACGCAGTCCTTCCCCCTCCATCTCGCGAAGGACGGCCCGTGAACGACCAGCCTGCTCCCCCCAGAACCCGGTTGCGCGCAAGCTTTGACGACACACGGCGCGTCGCAGGCTATCTGATGGTCCTGATCGGGGTGGTTCTGGCCGGCCTGTATTTCATCTTTCATGTAGGCCAGAAGGACAGGCCGCATTCTTCCAGTGTCAGGAGCCCGGCACTGGACGCGCCTGCAGGCGGTGACAACCAGTCATCCCGCCTTGATGACATCACCAGCCAGCAGGAACGCAAAAACGCCGAAGACGCTGCGCGCAGGAACCAGTCCTACACCGCTGCCCTGACCGGTCGCGACATTCCCAAAGAGCAGCACATCGCCGAACTGGGCGACCTGCCCGGCACGGAGAAACCCAAGCCTCCAGCGCCCGCAAGCGCCCCGCAAGCGCCTGTTCCCCCGCCCCCTGCGGCACCGGTGCCACCCGCGGCGAAGCCTGCTTCGACACCACCGCAGACGGCAGCGGCGGACGACCCTTTCAGTAACGCGCCTGCGTCGCCGCCGCCCGCCACGCACCGGGCTCAGCGCGTGGAGGCACACGAAGCGGAGCCAGCCATCAGTCTGGCCGCCCAGGCCGAACTGATCGCGGCATGGTCCGGACATGGTTCCACCCTTGAAATGATGCTTCCGGATAATGACAGCCCGCGCACGGCACGCAGGGGCAATACGATTGCAAGTGCCGGCTCTACGGCCGGGACGCGATCGGACGCAGCACGGGATGTGGACAGCACGGGCGGTGGCGCGACCCGGACGTCCTCATCAGGCGGCACGGATCCGTCTGCGCATGCGGGCGGAAAGCTCCTGCTGGCGGCAGGACGCGGCGTCTATGGCCATTCGGTCATCACCTCGAACAGTGATCTGGGTAGCGAAGTCCTCGTGGAAATCGACTCAGGCCCGTTTGCGAAAGCCCGCATAAGCGGGGCGCTGGAAATGAAAAACGACCGGCTCATCATCAGGTTCAATCGCCTCATGATCGGCGATGCCGCCCCGATCCAGGTGTCCGCCTACGCCGTCTCCCCCAAAACGGCGGAAACAGGTGTCGCGTCCGAAGTGAACGAACACCTTGCCACACGCATCATCCTGCCCACGGCCGCAGCCTTCGTCGAAGGTCTCGGCAACGCGATGATGAGTGCAAACACGACGTCATACACCGGGGGATATGGGGTCAGCGCCTTCACCCATCTCAACCTTGCCCAGCAGATGGGCGCCGCGGGCGGTCGCATGGGACAGGAACTCTCGCAGGTCCTCCAGAAGCAGACCCCGCAGCAGGCGACGGTGAAGCTCAAACAGGGTGATGAGGTCGGCGTCCTCTTCGACGAACCCGTCTACGCGCCCTGATCCGCACCCACAACCGGACATCCCACAATGGGGTGAGAAGGAGAGATACCCCATGAAAGGTAGCGCACTCATGCAGGACAATGACGGCGGCTCGGTCACGATGCTCCGCACGCCCGCAGCCCCACCAACGGGCGGTTCCGACGCCCAGCCCCCGCCCATGCAGCCGGGCTTTCAGCAGCCGGACAATACCGGCACGCAGACGCAATCCGCCCCCTCACAGGTCATGACCGCACGGGGGCATGTCCCGCAGGACGGAGCGCAGGCCCCGCGACCCGGCATTTCGCGCAGGACGCTTTATACCGGTGCGGCAGTCGTCATCGTCGCAACAGCCCTTCCGGGCTTTGTCGCCATGCGCCACGGCGTAAGCCTGCCGTTCGCTGCCACGCACGAGGTCGCTCATTCCAGCGACCCGGCCGTCAATCCCGCACCCGCATCGGCCCGCGCGGCGACCATCTCGCCGCCCCAGCTTGATGCAGCGAGCGTGTCGGCGCAGGGCGGCCCCGTGCAGCCGCCGACCCTGCCCCGGAATGCAGCCATTGCCCATCCTCCAGGCATCCCGGCGACCCCGGCGCCGGCGGGGATATCTGACGCGGCCCTGCCGACGTCATTGAATGTCGCCATGCAGCCAGCACAGCCGCAGCCCCCCGCCCTGCCGTCTGCTCCTGTCGCTGCCCTGCCTGCAGCACCCCCGACGCAGCCAGCAGTCGAAGCACCATCCACCGCCCCCACGCAGCCGAGCGCCGAGGATCGCCTTCTCGTGGAGGTGAGTCACAGGATGGAAGAGCTGTCCGACCATGTGGACGCCCTTGAACATCAGCTCGACACCACGCAGCAGGCGATGGGAGAGCGACTGGCGACCAGCATCGGCGAATTCGGCGGCCGTCTTGATGAACTGCGCCACCGCCAGGATATGCTGGAAACGCAGGCTCATGAACAGGCGGCCAGCAGGGCGCAACCGCAGCCCGCGCCGGCTCCCGCGACCGAGGCTGCAGCACCGGCAGGTGCCGCGCCTTCAGCCGCGCCCCCCGCGAAAGCATCCCCCGCACCGGAAAAGAAGCCCGCGCGCCATGAAAGCGCACACCATGAAGCCCCCGCCGCACCGGCGGTTTCCCTGCCGCATTACACGGTGCAGGCGGCAGCCCCCGACATCGCCATCCTGACGGGGCCGGAAGGCAGCCCGATCCGGGTGGAACCCGGCACGGATCTCGGAGCGTGGGGCAAGGTTTCCACGGTCCGCCAGGAGCGCAACGGCTGGGTGGTCCAGACCGATCATGGCGTGATCCGGTAATCGTCCCATGCAGGGACTGTTCAACTTCATTGCGGATATCGGTTCGGCGCTGGAATGGCTCCTGCCGATGTTCTGCTACGTCGGGGGCAGCGGATTCCTGATCGGTGGCGTCTACGGGATCTACCAGCGCTCGGCGCAGGCGAACGGACTGGCCAGCCGTCCCTTCGTGCCCGAACTCATGATTCTGGCGGGAGCGACCTTCCTGTCCTTCCCGCAGTTCCTGAACATGGGCAACCAGACCCTCGGCTTCGACAGCACGGCTTCCCTGTCGGGCGGCAACGCGCCCGCCGCAGTATCCATCGACGCCCTGACCAGCGCCGTTACCGGCGGCCCGGTACAGGTCCTTACGGCAATCCTGCATCTCTTCCGGTTCTACTTCATGAGCTACGGCGCGCTGATCGTCTACTTCGCGATCATCCGGCAGGTCGGCCGCGCCCGGGGCATCAACAACTCCTCCACCGGCCTGAACATGGTCATGCTGGCCGGTGGCTTCTTTGTCATGAACGCGGACGTCATCGGCCCCATGCTCCTCAAAGAGCTGCACCTGACATCGTCATGAAAACGCTCCGCCATATCCACACGGTGAATCATCCATGAACAGACTTCAACAGGCACGAAAACTGGCCTCCATCCTCGGCGTTTCCCTCATCGCACTCCATCTGGCCGAGACAGCCGCGCACGCGCAGGCCATCGACCAGATGGCGCAGACCGCAAGTGCCCATATCATTACGGCGTGGGGCTACCTGCTGAACATGGTCTGCTGGATCGGCGGCGGCGTGCTCCTCGCGATCTCCGTATTCTCGTGGTACCAGCACCAGCGCAACGCCAATTCCGGCATACGGATGGGCATGGTCATTGCCGGTCTGGTCTGCGGCGGGTTGCTGCTGACACTGCCGTTCCTTGCCAAGACCGCGACATTTACCCTCTTCGACCAGTCTCCTGCGGTTACCGGCGAACAGAAGCAGATGCTGTTCGATCAGTGACATGTATGATCCTGTGATACATGCGAGGGCGCCGGAAGGCGCCCTCAGACTCTCGACACAGGGCATCCGGCCGGGACAGGGCTGCATGTGCTGCGGTCGCATCGACGCCCGTGTCACCGTGGCTGATGTCGCCGTGTGCCTGACCTGCGCTCCCGCCTACGCCCTTGATGAGCCGGACATTGAAACGGTAGCGGCCCTCATATGGCTGCCACAGATGGATCAGGGCGTGCTGGGCCGTCTGGTCAGCGCCATCCATCTGGCCCGCAAACATCCCGAAATAACGGACGTAGCGGGCATGGGCGTGGCAGCAGACCACGCCAGCCGCACTTTCGGCGAACTCTATGCATTACGCGCAGAGGCCCGTGAACGCTTCGGCACGGACTCACCGGCCACGCTACGCCGGGTGGTCTCACGCACCCCGTCCCCCGATCTCGACGCCCGCAACGGCATGTCGGGACTGCGCATCCTCATGCGCGGAACATGGTTCGGCACGGACCCCGACTTCTATCTCCGCACGCTCCATGACCAGGCGACGGGCTCATGAAAACACGAACGCAGAAACACGAAGTCGGCCGCCGCGACATGCCACTACGCAGGTCGGCGTCCCCGACGGGCGCCATACTGCGCGTTCTTGCCAGCCTGTCGCGGGTATTCCGTCGCGACCTCACATCGTTCTGCGACCTTGCGACATGCGACGGGAGTGGCCTGATTACCTTCGGTGGCGATTACGCCACCGTCCTGCGCATCGGCGGCCTGCGCAGGCTGGCGACAAAACAGGACATCATCGACGCGGCCAGGGGGCTTCGCGACGAACTGGTGAGCCTGTTTACCGAACCCGGACATGCCCTGCAGTTCTGCTACGCCGCCGATCCGGATGCCGCCCATGACGTGGTGGAGCGCAACCTTGCCGACCGGCGCGCGATCGCCCGCGCACTGAACGCCGGCTTCGAGGATATCTTCTCCGAACGCGCCCGCGTGCTCACGCCTTACATGCGCGAGGAACGCATATGGCTCGTACTATGGACACGCCCCGGCCGCCTTTCCCGCCCCGAACAGAAGCTGGCCGCGCGACGCCAGAAGCGCGACACGGCAATGCTTCCCCCGATCGGTGACGCGCAGAACCCCTGCCTGTCAAACCCGGAACTGGCAACCATCCATACAGCCTTCGTCGGTCGCGTCATGGAGGCCATGTCCAAACGTGACGTCCTGGTGGACGAACTCCCGCCGCGCGACGGGCTGCGTGCGATCCGTGAGGAAATCCTTCCCGAAACGGCGGGCAGCACATGGACACCGTCCACACCCCTGGACCGCCCGCCGCAGCATATTCCCGACGAGGACAGGCCGGTGGACATTTCAGACATGCTCTGGCCGCCGCTGCGCGAACAGCTTTTCCTGGACGATGCCTATACGCGGGATTTTTCCACGATCCGCATCGGCGTGAATGACTGGACGCCGGTCGACATGACCCGCGCTCCGGACCCCAATACGCTGGCGCCGTTCACCGAACTGGCCGCGCGCATGGCCCAGCGCAGGATGCCGTGGCGGATGGGCGCGCTGATCGAGGGCGCGCGCCCCGGCTACATGAACTGGAAGGCCGCGATCGCCACCTTTCTCAAATTCGGCACCAACAGGGCCATCCACATCGCCTTTCAGGAACTTGACGCCATCCGCGCGCGACAGGGGGAGGCGATCACCAGGCTCCGCGTCTCCTTTGCCACGCGGGCCAGCACGGGGGACGACGAACGCCTCGGGATCAGGGCTTCACGGCTGCAGCAGGCCATTGGGGCATGGGGCGGCGCCAGTGCGACACGGGTATGTGGCGACCCCCTTGCCGGTGTCATGTCCTCATCGCCGGGGCTCGCGATCGCCTCAACCGCGCCACCAACGGCGGCCCCCCTGACCGAAGCCCTTACCCTGATGCCGTGGGCGCGGCAGGCCTCGCCATGGCGCGACGGCGCGATCATGTTCCGTGCGGCGGACGGGAAGATCGTTTTCTTTGACCCATCCGGCGCCGGACGGGGCGCGGTGCTCGACCTTTTCGTCGGCCCCTCCCGTCGCGGCAAGTCGGTCCTCGATAACGCCCTGCTTCTCGGCACGCTGCTCAGCAATGCGAGCATGAGCGATGAAGGGCCGCGCATCCCCATGATCGGCAAGCTCGATGTCGGGGATTCAACCAGTGGCTTTGTCGATATGGCAATCAATGGCCTGCGCCCCGAGGACCGCCACCTCGCGGTGCACGTTCCCTTCCAGCTCATCGCCGACCACGCCTACAACATCTTCGACACCGAGGCGTGCTGCCGCAAACCCCTGAGCTATCATCGCACGTTTCTCGAAAACTTCCTCTCGCTGGTCTGCACCCCGCTGGATGGCAAGGCATTCGAGAGCATGAACCAGCTGATCTCGGCGGTGATCACCTGTGTCTATGAACTCTATTCCGATGAAGGGCCGTCGGTCAGGCCCAGGATGTACCGCGCCGGCATGCGCCCCGACGTGGACGCACGCCTCGCCAGCCTGCGCATCGACGTCGCGCAATACGCGACATGGTGGGACATCGCCGACGCCTTCGCGCAGGCCGGTGACATGCGGTTCGCACACTTTGCGACCCAGCAGGCGGTGCCCGTCATGGCGGACCTGCTGGACGCCATACGCGAAGACCGGATCAGGATTCCGTTTGAAAAGCCCAATCCGACAGGCGGACAGGAAAACTCGATCGACCTCTTCCATCGCTACATCACTTCGTTCATCAGCCGCTATCCCACCCTGAACCAGCCGACCAGGCTGGATCTTGGCGATGCGCGCATCATCGTGGTGGATATTGCCCGCGTCGCACCCGAAGGGCACGGGGAGTCCCAGCGCCAGACGGAACTCATGTTCCTGCTTGGCTTCCAGATCATGGCCCGGAACTTCTTCCTCGACCCCGATGAAGCCCATGACGTCCCCGAGCATGTGCGCGCCCATCACGAACGGCGGTTTCGCGAATTCCGTGAATCCTTCAAGCGCATCGGCTGCGATGAATTCCAGCGTACGGCGGGTGCGCCACTCATCCAGCGCCAGTTCGAGGAAGCTGCCCGCCGCGCGGCCAAGCTCAACGTGAAAATCGGGCTCGCCAGCCAGAAACTCGGCGATTTCGGGACCTATCTCATCCAGCATTCCACCGGACGCTTCATCCTTGGCGCGGCCAACCCGGACGAAGCCACGGAAATTGCCGAGACGTTCCGCCTGACACCCGCTGGCCACCAGATCGTTGAAACCGGCCTCACCGGCCCGCGACAGGACGGGGCCGGATCTCCGCTGCTCCTGCAGATCCTCGTGCATGGCGCATGGTACGAACTGCATGTCCTCAACCTCATGGGACCGATCGAACTCTGGGCGCTTTCAACCACGCCCGAGGATACGGCACTGCGTCGACGGGTCTATGACGCACTGGGCACGACCGAAGCCCGCCGCAGACTGGCGCAGGTCTTCCCGCGCGGCACGGCCCTGACGGAGATCGAGCGCCGGAAACAGGCCCGGACCCGACAGGGCGAGACGGCGACGGTGGCCATGGGTGGCGTCGTAAGCGAGCTGGCCTGCGAAATCATCAACGGCACGGGGCTGGGCACGGTCATCCGCGAAGAAAAAGCGTGACGCATGTCCGGACCCACAAACGATGCCGTGACACTGTCTTCATGAAACGAAACCACCTTCTGCTCGCGGCGCTGCCGCTCCTTGCCGGATGCGCGGCGCATCCGGACACGCCGCCCGTCGATGTGACCACACCGGGACTGCCTTCGCCCGAACTGGCGCTCCAGCACAGTATCGACCGCGTTCACAGTTTCATGGGGAGCCTGAACCAACGGCTGGACGTGCCATCCCCGGTAGCGGCCCCACCCGGCGCGGCCGAAGCGGCACTGGCGAAGACGGCTCCCGCTGCCGCGCCATCCGCATCACCCGCGCTGCCTGCGCGGGCCGCCACGCCGCAGGCTGCCCGTCCCGATCCCGCGCCCGTCTACGGCAAGGGCGGTATCGTATGGTTCGCCTATGCGGATGGCTCTCCTGTCATCACCTGTGCTGCGGGCGATCTGTGCATTGTGCGGCTGCAGGCGGGCGAGACGGCATCGCAGGATGCGGCAGTACTGACCGGAAGTGCCGGCTGGCGGGCCGATGTGGTGCGCGGCACGAAGGGCGTGCACGCAGGTTGGGCAGTCGCCATTTCAGCGACATCACAGGCGACCGGGGCCGTCCTGCGACTTGTGACCAACAGGCGTTCCTACATCCTGCGCCTCACACCCCATGCACCGAGCATGCGGACGGTGGCCTTTGCCTATGGCGCGAATGATCCGGTTTCCCAGCCGGAACCGGCCTGGACACCCGCCAGCGGGACACAAGACAGGTCGCCTCCCGACTTTTCCTACCGCATGAGCGGTGCTGAACCATCATGGAAGCCCATGCGCGTGTATCGCGACGGCGGCCGGACATACATCCAGTTTCCACCGGGGGGCATCAATGCCGCGCCCCGCCTGGTCATCGTCTCCCCGCAGGCATCAGGCGTGCAGGATTACGCGACGACCGGAGATTCCTACATCGTCAACCGGCCCGTCGATGATGCCCTGCTCATCGGACGGGAAGCCGGTTCCCCCACAATCCGCATTGTCCATGGAGGAAAGCAGTAATGCGACTGCGCCATCATGCCGCCGGCCTGTCCATTGCCGTAGCCCTCGGCGGCTGCGCAGGGCAGGCCCCTGACGCGACCTCCCATATTTCGGGCGCGACGTTTCGCGATACGTCGGCATTGACCGTCTTTATTGCCGATATTCTTGCCAACAGCATGGACGCGCCCCAGTCGACGATCCAGCTTCTGCCGTATTCGGGTCCGGATACGGACCACGCACAGATCCTGCTGAGCGACACACTACGCGAGCGCGGCTTTGCCATCTCACCGGAAGGCATGCGTTATCCGGGCGCCCACGGCGTGCGATACGCCGTCTCGCCGGTCGGCCAGAACCTGCTGCTCGAACTCGATGTCGATGACGCGGATGCAACCTGTCTTTACGGCCATGACGAAGACGGCGCCCTCCAGCGCGTGGGCAGTTGCACATTGCGCGCCGGTTCCACCCTGACACTGCGCATCCCCAGGGCAGGACCCGCCGGTATGGCGATCCACCCGGTCAGTCATTCGGTCGCAACACCGACCGCACCCGCTGCGCCGCCTGTCGAAATCTGGTCGCTTGTCGAAGGCCAGCCCATCCGCGACCAGATGATCGCATGGGGCGACCGCGCCGGATGGAAAGTCATCTGGCCGCATTCCCTGAACTGGACCGTGCCGGCGATGACCTCCTTCACCGGCGACTTCGTCAAGATCATGGGCGACGTGGTGCGCACCATCTCGGACGAAGGCAAATCCATTCACGCCGACTTCCATGCCTCGAACCGCATGCTGGTCGTCACATCCCCGGGCGGAGACAGCCGATGATGAAACCGTTCCGCACCCTTGTCGGGTCCTGCGCCCTTCTTGCCCTTCTCGCCGGCTGCAAGGATTTCAACACCGCGCACCGAAGCGAAGACGACATCCGCAAGTTCGCGCGCGAAAACCATGTGCCCGAACAGCCGGTCGTCACATTCAGCGACAGGCCCTGGCTTCTGGGCGACAGTATCCGGGACGTGGACCCGGTGCCCGAAACCCTGCTGCGACCGGCCGGGATGACGTTTGCCCGTCCCATGTCCCTGCGTGATCTCGTCATGGCCGCAAGCCGGGTAACAACGATCCCCGTAAAGATCGCGCCTGACGCCGATAACTACGACGGGGGCTCTGACGCCGACACCATGACGGCCTCGACGCCCGTCTCTTTCAACGGCACGACCCTGCCGCCGCCTCCAGGCGCCGGGGGAACAGGAAAGGCATCGCATCGGGGGGGTGGATCGTCCCGGGCGCCCGAAGCCACCTGGAGTCATGTCGGCACGTGGTTCGACTATCGCGGCACCCGTGAAGGCCTGTTCCAGACCATTGCCACCCGGTTCGCCATCTCGCAGCGGTGGGTGGACGATCATATCGAGTTCTTCCGCTACGAGACAAAGACCTTTCCCATTCCCGCCTTCGCGGGGGAAACCTCATCCAACAATTCAATCATTGCCTATACGGGCGGCGGCGGCAGCTCGTCGGGCGGCGGCATGGGAGGTGGTGGCATGGGCGGCGGCTCGGGCGGAGGCTCGGGTGGCATGGGAGGCGGCGGTATGGGTGGCGGCATGGGCGGCGGTAGCGGCGGCTCGTCCGGCCAGTCCATGGGCATGGGGTCGATCTATTCCCAGACCAAGACCGATCGCTGGAAAAATCTCGAAAAGACGGCGCAGACCATCTCTAACGGCGCCCAGGTCGTCGCCGATGACGGGCTGGGCACGCTCTCCGTGACCGGAACCCCGGAGCAGGTCGCCCGGGTCGAGGACTGGGTCCGGGCCCTGAGCGACAACATGCTCAAGCAGGTCGCGGTCGAGGTCCATGTCTACACCGTAAAGGTCTCGCGTGAGAGCAACTATGGTTTCAGCCCCCAGATGTCCTTCACATCCCATGGCGGACTGGTCGGCCTGACCTCGACCCCGGCCGCCATTCCGGCGTTACAGACGACGGATACGCCATTCTCCTTCGGCGCGTCGATCCTGAGTACCGGCAAGGGAACCGGCGGTCTGTTCTCCGGGTCGAAGGTAGTGGTTCAGGCTCTCCAGCGGATCGGGAATGTAACGGAGCAGTATGACCGTTCGGTTGTCACCACCAATGGTCTTGTCGCGCCGTTCCAGAACGGCATCAACACCACCTACCTTGAAAACTCCACATCCATGCTCGCCACCAATGCAGGGTCGTCAAGTTCGCTTTCTCCGGGCGTGGTCATGTCGGGCTTCATGGGATCGGTCACACCAAGGATCATCGACAACCGTATCCTGCTTCATGTGAACTTCCTGCTGCAGACCCTCCTCTCGATCACAACGATCACGAGTAACGGGTCTTCCATTCAGGCGCCCAAAACGTCCAGCACCTCGCTCGATGACACCGTGGCGTTACAGAACAACGCAACCCTCGTTCTCAGCGGCTACGTCGACGATGCAACCCAGCGCACCCGTAACGGCGTGGGCTCCGCAATGAACTGGCTCTTCGGCGGCGGGGGTGACGCCGTGGTCGATAAAACCCACGTCGTCGTGACCGTGGAGGCTCATACCCTATGAGGACCTTCCTGTTGGCAGCCTGCTGTGTCGCGGGCATTCCTGGCGTTGCCTTCGCCGCAGACATACCCCTTCCGGCCTGCGCGCTTCACCTCGCGGAATCTCCCGTGGGTGGCGTGCTGACGCAGGCGCAGATCGACACCAACAATTCCTGTATCACGACGTTGCAGCAGGAGACGGCTGTCGCCGAGGCGGTCGCGAAAATAGAAGAGGCCAATCGCCGGGGCTCAGGCAAATCCGACAGGATGGATGCGGCCTTGCGGGGCGCTCCCTCTCCTGCGGGTGCAATCATGCTGGGATCGCCACCCGCCCTTCCGGTTCCAAGTCATGTCGAAACCCCGGGCACCCATCCGAACCCGCCCTCTTCACCCGCACCGGCTACCCCGGCAAGCGCGGCGGCCATACCGGCGGCCGCGCCTCCACCCGTAGTGGACGGGATCATGTGGGACGGCGCGGCCTATACGGCCATCCTCGGCTTCCCGGACGGAAGTTCGATGGAAGTCAGGCGCGGGACAACCCTGCCCGACGGCGCAACCGTCGCCATCGTATCCCAGTCGGGCGTCTATACCGAAAGCAACCACACAATCCGGCCGCTGCGCTCCGCAGGCAGCGAGACATCAACACCGGCATCAACGCCGGCTCCGACCCCGGCACTACCTTCAGGTCCGCTGTCCGAGCCGACCACCCCGCCATCCGCCACGCCGATGCGCTGAGGACGTCATGGGATTCTTCATCAAGGACGGAACGCGGGTCTGGTGTGGCGACCTGAGGTGGAAGCAGTATCCACGCAAGCCTTCTTTCCGGAAAATCCGCCACGATGCCGTGGCGATGGGCATGACGCACTTCGTGCGTACCGCAAGGCTGCCCAACCGGATCGGATATCTCAGGCTGGACCGGACGGGCGAAAAAATCCGTCCTGACAGCCTGCTCCTGTCTGTCGCCGAGCATTTCGGAGCGGAATACCTTGGCGAATATCAGGTAGCACCCGACCAGCACTGGCTGATCGCCACAGACGAGGCGGGCATCCCCCTTATCGGGTCGGACGGGATATACACTACTGATGAAATCGACGCGGTGAAGACGTCCTTCGCAGGACATGTCTTCACGCGCAAGGCTGTTCTCTCCGAAGACGAGTTCGCAGCGCTCCAGAAGGAACTGCCTGCCGCACCGGTCAGTCTGCGGTCGATATCGCTGCGTCCGTTCTGCCTCGGGGCTGTTGCCATCGGTGCCTCGGTCCTTGTCATCATGCAGGCTGCCCATGTCGTCCAGCAGCGGCGTCTCGAAGCCGTGCGCCTCGCTGCGCAGCGCGCCCTGAGACAGAGCGCCCATGCGGTAAAGCCACCACCCCCAATCGCCCCCGGCGACTGGGTACGGACCTGCCTGCAGGCAGCGCGCTCGTTTCCGGTCTTCGCCAATGGCTGGACGCTGGGACACTGGGACTGCAACGACCATACCCTTACCATCAACTGGCGGCGCAGTGGTGGCACGCTCGCGACCGCACCAGCGGGCGAAATACAGGACATCGGCAATACGGTGATCAGTCGTGTTCACCTCGACATACCCGCCGCCGATCCGCGCCAGCCGCCCCCTACCCAGGGCGATCGTCAGTTTCTTGCCCTCATCCAGGGGGCCGGCGCAGCGCTCACGACCGGCACGCCAGCCAAAGACGCCTCCCGCAAGACCGGCGGCACCCGCGCCCAGACGCTTGCGGTCAACATTACCTGGCAGAGCGATCCCCAGACCATTCCGTGGAATGATTTCCGTGGCGTCCACGTGACACAGATGTCGCGCACCGTAACGGCAGCAGGCCGGAGCGGCTCAGGAAATGTCGCGACGGATGGTTACCAGCTTCAGGTAACGCTCGACAGCTCTGCCGAACCGCCCCCCCGACACTGAGGAGCAGGACATGCCCAGACGGATACTGAACGCCTTCCTCGGGAACAGGAATACACGAGCGCATAACGAGCTGGTGGTACCGCGGGAACTCGAGGGACAGATCTACATAGACCAGGTCAACCAGGAGGTCCTCGCCAGTGAAAACCTCAGGAAGAAAACGAACTTTCTGGAATGGCTGGATGAAACACGCCGCCACCAGAACATGCGCCTTGTCCGGGTGAAATGGGTCTCGCTCAGCACCGTCACGGACAGGCTGGATCATGACCACCATGCCGGCGGCATACACGATCAGGAAGCCGCGGACGAGGAAGTCCGCGACCATGCGCTTGCTCTCCTGAAGGATGCCGCGTCATGGCGCGCCACCGACATCCACATCATGCGCAAGGACCGTCATACTGAAATACAGTTCCGTATCAACGGCAGCCTCGTCACCTCGAACAGGTTCGAACTGGAAAACGCATACGCCGATCGGCTCATGCGTGCACTGTATTCCCTCGGCGGATCACGCGAGACCGCTTACAGCGACCTGTCCTTTCAGGACGGCAGCATCGCGGGCGATGTCCTGCGCGGCATGGGCCTGTCCAACGTCCGTATTGTCCGTGGCCCGTGCTTCCCGGTCTCGGAAGGCGGAAAGTTCATGGTACTCCGTCTCCAGCCCGCAGGTGAGCGCAGCAGGCGCCCGGCCCAGCCCGCAAAGGAAGCGTTCAGGCCACCCCGCAGGCCACCGGGCAAACTCCGGCTGGAATCCTACGGGTTTTCGCCCGAGCAGATAGAACGTCTCCTCAATATCGTGAACGCCCCGTCGGGAATCCTGATCTGTACGGGACCAACCGGTTCAGGGAAAACGACGCTGCTCTACGAGCTTGCCCGTCACAAGGCGGACATGCAGCCCGGCCGTCGTCTGGTCACCATCGAACACCCTGTTGAACTTCCCATGCCATGGGCCATCCAGCTCGATATCGCGAATACGGGTGGCGACACCGGCCGTAGCGCCGAAGCTGTGGGGCAGGCTTTCAGGGCCCGTCAGGTCACCAGCCTGCGAATGGATCCCGATGATCTGGTCGTGGGCGAAATCCGGGACGCGGACGTGGCGCTGACCACGATAGCCGCCGCCCAGACAGGGCATTTTGTGATGTCGACGCTGCACGTGGACGACCTGTTCGATGTGCCCCTTCGGTTACGCAACCTGGATTACGAGCGGCTCAACTTCGGCATCTCCTGCAATGCCTCGGTCGTGCGCGGCCTCGTGGCGCAACGCCTGCTACCCGTCATCTGCCCGTCCTGCGCGAAATCATGGACGGTCAATGACGAGCGCATGACCCGCCGCGCCCGCGAGGCGGTCCTGACATGGGGCGATGATCCATCCGCCATACGCAGGATCGGACCCGGCTGTGAACACTGCAACGGCACCGGCATCGCCGGGCGCACGGCGGTTGCCGAGGTAGTGGAAACCGACGAGCAGCTCATGTCCGATTTCAACGAGTTCGGGGTTTCCGGCGCGCGACACCGCTTCCGGGCGCGCAAGGATGTCGACCCTCCCATGGTCGAGACGGCGATGGGGCGCGTGTTCCGGGGGCTCGTCGATCCCTATGCCGTCACCCAGACCGTCGACCGCATTCGCGCGCGCGATGTCGTCCTTGCCGAACGCGAGGCTGGTGCCAGACGGGGAAGAAGGGAGAGGGATGCATGATCGTCCCCTACCCCGGCGCCCATGCGCCCGCAGGTTCCCTCCTGTGTCCGCACCCACAAACGCACGCACGATACTACCGGTGAACTGGACGGAACACACAAACCGATGGCCCTGAAAATCGTCTATTCAGATATCTCTCCAGCCGGTGCGGAGCGCGCGGCAAGCGTGTCTGGCTGGCTGGACACCCACCTCTCATTCACCTGGGATGCGCGGGTGAAGCTCTATCAGATGATCGCCGTGCGCATGGGGTGGGGCATCTCCACGGAAAGCGTGCTGGCGCTGTATGCGCGGCAGATGCGCCGACGGGGCAAGCGCTCCGTACCCAACATCCTCGATAGCGTCAGGACACGCATGGACACGAAAGGCCTCTCGTTCGCCGAGGCCATCAGGCCATACGTTCCAGCTGATGAATACATGATGATCGTCTCGGGCGATAAGGCGAACGATCTGCCGGGCGCACTGGACCTTGTCTGCGACGTCAAGACACGCATCCGGAAGATCATGCGGGCGGTACGTAGCGCGCTCTACCAGCCTGCCAGCTATCTGGGGGTGATCGTCGCATCCCTCTACATCATCGCGAACTGGGTGGTGCCGAGCCTCGTCATGACGGCATCCACCATGAAAACCGACGATACTTCCCTTCACATCCTTATCCTGGCTTCGAGTTTCGCGACCGGGAAGATGGCCATCGTCTCCTCGGCCACGATCACGACCCTGCTGGTTGCGCTGTGGCTCAGCCTGACAAGGCTGACCGGCCCGGTGCGCGTATTCCTCGAACGCCTGCCACCATGGTCAACATATCGCAATGTTCAGGGCTATGTCTGGATGGCCGGGTTCATCGCCCTCGTGAGGGCAGGCATGCCCGACACCGAGGCACTGCAGCACCAGGCGGATACGGCGACGCCGTGGCTACGTGAACGTCTCGATGCGATCCTCGTCAATCTTGGACCGCAGGGACGCTCACTGCCCGAGGCGATGGCCTTTACCGGTTACAACTTTCCGTCCCCGGAAATGATCGACGATATCGAGGCGAGCTGGGGCGGAAAGGGCGCTTACGACCGCCTCCTCAAGAACAGCCAGGCATGGGCAGACACGCTTGAGCAGCAGGCGCTGTCAGGCGCTGCCCGGGCCCGCTCCGTATTTTCGATTGTCATGATGCTGCTCGCCGGTGGCCTTGCCGTCGTCGCGAGCAATGTCGGCACCGGAGCCGGATCGGTCGGTGGCATGTAAGTGCCGCCCACGCACCTCCCTCAACTTCTCCTGAATCCATAAAGGAAGATCACGCATGGACACCCTTGTTCCCATTATCGTGAAGGTCGTTACGGCACTTCTGGCCCTCGCCGCAATTCTGGGTCTCGTCTACGAGCTGTTTCACAAGAGCAGCGCCGAAACGGCCGCAGGTTACCAGAGTAACCTCTTTACCAATATCGAGGGGCTCTATCATGGCGGCATGTCGGCGCCCAACTTTTCCGGCCTTTACAATACCACGGCAATCAATGCGGGCGCTGTCCCACGTGGGATGACCAATGGCGACGGCAACACCATTCTGGGGCCATGGCCAAACGACAACGTCTTCCTTGGTAGTGCGAACGGGGGCGTTGGCTGGCAGGCAATCTGGAACAACGTACCGACCGACGCCTGCACCCCTTTCGTCCGTTCACAGGCCGCGTCCCACATTACCATTGGCGGCACGACGATCACACCCACGGATTCTTCGTCGAGCAGTGATATCGCCAATGCCTGCAACGCAGTCCAGGCCGGTTCGACGGTAGACATTACCTTCGAGTACGACGGCTGACCGCAGGGGAAGGTCACGATGCCCTTCATTGCCTTCGCCCTTGCGATGATCGTCATCGCAGGGGCGCTGTCCCACGGTATCGGCGTTACCAATCGGCAGATCCGGCCGGTCGCTGACATCGTGGCTGACCCTACCGCGCTTGCGTGGCTCGCCTACAAGACCGCCCTGCAGGCCTATGTCCAGCGGAACCCCGGCTTTAACGGCACGGTTCCCCTCGACCAACTGGACCTGCCTCCCAACGGGCAGGACCTTACGATGGCAGGGAACCGCGTGGTGCATGATGGCGCAACCACGCAGGTTGTCACATGGATGGCGCTGTCCGGAAGTGCGGTCTCCAGCACGCTCCGCCTTGCGGCGGGCGACCAGAGTATTGGCATTTCCCAGGGTTTGACCTGGGAGACGCCTTCATATGGAAACATGGGGCCACTGCCGGTCGACGTACCGGCGGGCGATATCGTCTCGTATGTTTCCTTCAGCGGAACAGATTTCTGATGGAAAATATTGTTGGCGCCCTGATCGCTGCGATCGTGGGCCTGATGATCCTGCCTCATTTCCAGTCCATGGTGCAGCAGGGCTCGACCCTGTCCATGAATGCCACCACGGCCGGACAGTTCCGCTCCCTTCTGGAAGGGGGCCAGAAATACACGGACAAGCATAGTGAAGACCTCATCAGTGCCGTTCCTGTAAACGGCACCCCCGTGTTCGTTCCACTTACGACACTGGTCAACGACAGCGATCTGCTCCCGGGATTCACCGCCATAAACCCCTATGGCCAGACATGGGCGGTCTATCTCACCCAGCCAACGGACGGGACGCTCTCGATTATTGTTGAATCGCAGGGAGGCACGGCAATCAGCGGACTGGATGAAGTCCGCATTGCTTCGGATACCGGCGAACAGGGCGGCTTCGTGCCTTATGATGGCATGCTGGGAAACCTCAGTTCATCCACCGCCACCGGGGCCAGCAGAAGCTGGTCCATGCCCCTGACATCCATACCCAACCCCGGGCCGGGCCACCTCGTGGGACTGCTCCAGTATTCCAACGCGCCCGTGATGAACGCCGATTATCTCTATCGCGACCAGGTTCAGGGGCATCCGGAGTTCCAGACGATGCAGGCGGCACTGAACATGGATGGAAACACTATAAACAGCACTGGCGACATACATTCCTTCGGAACCATCAGTTCCGGGAATGACGCGGGTAATGGGTCCGTTAACGCCTATATGAGCAATGACGGACGTATCAATGCGACGAAGGATATCCGGGGTCAGGTATTGCGCCCGGGCTATATCGCACAGGTCGGCACACCGTGTGACGGCGCCACCATAAATACCGGCACCCTCGAAGGGATGTCCTCCAACAATTCGCAGGATACCTTTACCGTACAGACGGGCGATATCGCCCGCGACAGTATCGGCGCCACGCTCACCTGCATCGGCGGCACATGGACGAGCGGACGTCTCACCACCTCATTCTACATGGTGCCCGAAGGGGACCGCATCGGCATGTATATAGGCTCGCATAATTACTGCGCGCTTATTGTCGGCGGCGTCGTGACGGCAAGCTCTGGCGGACATACTTCCTCGGTATCCCTGGTTCCCCAGGGCATGTCGTTCAACCCTCCCACCATACAGTCAGGAGGACTGGTCACGGACGCCAGCGGCAAATACCAGAACTGGTACCTCTATCGCGGTTGGGGATCGCCCATCGGGGCCATCGCTGAATGCCTGGACTGGTAACGGTCATGACCGCACCAGTCTGCCTGCATGAGATTGCGCGCTACTATCAGGTTGAAGCCGAAACAATCCTCAGGGTTGCCGAGACAGACCACCAGCAGGCAATCGGTCCCATGGGCATCGACCCCCGCTGGCTGCCTGTTCTGCAGCGTGCCGGTTTCTCGCCCGAGGCGGTAAAAACAGATATCTGCATGAACATCGCCGCCGGGGCATGGATCCTGAAATGGGCAGGAGCCGGCGCCCCGAAGCAGCCCGACAGGCCGGTCGCGGCCTCGCCTCCTACAGCGCCCCCTCCCTCCCGTTCCCTCTCCGGCGACCTGCGTACATGCCTGAAGCTATCGGCGCAGCGTTACAGGATACCCGAACAGCTTTTCCTTGCAGTGATCATGACGGAAGGCGGGAAGGTCGGACGCATTTCCCGTAACGCCAACGGCTCATATGACATGGGACCGGCCCAGATCAATTCGAGCCACCTGCCTGAACTGGCCCGCATGGGGATAACACGCGCACAGGTCATCAATGACGGCTGCCTCAACCTCCATATCGGGGCGTGGATCCTCGCCCGCGCCCTGAATGGACAGACGCCGGACAACCCCGCCGAGTTCTGGCGTCGGGTCGGAAACTACAACAGCGCCACGCCGGAACATAACCGGGCCTACCAGGCCAGGGTCTGGAAAAATGTCGTGGTGGCATCGCACCCACAACGGCCTGCGGGATGATCTGCTCATGATGAGATCATCTCCTTTTACGCCGTGCATGGTGCTTGCCACGGCACTGGCGCTCACCGCATGCGGCGAACGTTCAGCCGCACCGCAACCAACCGCCCCGACCAT